>Ga0247816_10000456_pt1 | contig 23129 bp, 18 predicted proteins | sample UWRJL209509C1_FD_179930 | JGI IMG/M metagenome (GOLD analysis project Ga0247816, IMG submission 179930) | Plant litter microbial communities from Arlington Agricultural Research Station in Wisconsin, United States - UWRJ-L209-509C-1 | ecosystem: Environmental > Terrestrial > Plant litter >...
CCATTACCGCTTTCGTTAAAGGGCGCCTTTATTAAAGAGGCTGCCAGTCTTTTGGAAGATAATTTTGAATTTTCAGATGCGGCTGAAGAAAATGGGATGTTGGAAAGCTATGATCGGGAACTTGACCATTCTACAAGGATTTTGATTGTAGACGACAACTCAGATATGCGTAGTTACCTGAAGCGACTTTTAGAGCCGCACTTTCTGGTTTCGACCGCGTCCAATGGACAGGAAGCGCTCGACCAGATTTCCTTAGACATGCCAGCGTTGGTGCTCAGCGACATTATGATGCCGGTCATGGATGGGAAGCAGATGCTTTTTAAGCTCCGTTCCGAAACTGCCACGCAGCGTTTGCCGGTAATTTTCCTCTCTGCAAGGGCGGGCGAGGAGGCCAAGATAGATGGGATCGAGACTGGCGCCGACGATTATTTGGTGAAACCATTTTCTGCCGCAGAACTGCTTACCAAAATAAGGGCACAGATCCATATGGCACGTACACGTAACCATGCAGAGCAGCAGCTTAGGAGCGTGTTGGTTCAGGCGCCCGTGGCAATTGCCATCTATCGTGGCCCTGATCATGTAATCGAGCTGGCCAATTCGAGGATGCTAGACTATTGGGGACGCAAGGAATTGCAGGTGCTGGGCCTAACTTTTGCCACAGCGCTTCCCGAACTTGAAGCTCAAGGATTTTCTGAAATCATGGATAGGGTTTATAATACGGGTGAACGTTTTGTATCTAGCGAATCTGCTGTTGAACTGTTACGTTTTGGCAACCTACAAACGATCTATGTCAATTTGACCATTGAACCGTTGTTTGATGAGAGCGATGCAATCAATGGCCTTGTGGCAGTGGCCGCAGATGTGACCGAACAGGTTTCGGGCAGAAAAGCAGTCGAAGATCTCAATACCAGGTTGGGCCTTGCCATCAACGCCTCGGCCATGGGGATATGGCAAAGCGAGATTTCAAGCGGAAAATTAATCCTCTCGGATATCGCCAGGGAAATTCATGGAATCCCCAAGAATGTAGATTTGTCCTATTTTGATGCAATAGATCAACTGATTGTTCCCCAAGATAGGGAAAGGGTAAGCAATGCCATCGATGAGGCGATCAAGCACAAAGCTAGGTTCGACATAGATTGCCAGATTTTACCTATGGATGGCTCAGTCCCAAAATGGATCAACAGCACGGGGCTTATCGAGCTCGATGCTTCCGGGAATGCCGTATCTGTAATAGGAACCATCCTTGATATTACCGAAGTCAAGAAAGACGAACTGCGCAAGAACGATTTTATCGGCATGGTAAGCCACGAACTCAAGACGCCACTGACCTCTTTGAATGGCTTTGCACAGCTTGGCATGCGCCAAGCGGAAAGGATGGGAGAGAAAAATATCTCTATGCTTTTTCAAAAAGCACTGGCACAGGTCGGCAAAATGTCCAGGATGATCAACGGTTTTCTTAACGTTTCCCAACTGGAATCGGGCAAGATTGTTTTGTCTCGATCTAGGTTTGATCTGGGTGGTTTGATCTTGGAGGTAGTGGAAGATGTAAAATTGGCAAGTCCGGGCGAAGTGTTTGAGGTTGCTTGCCAAGAGGTGAAAGTTGATGCCGATCGTGACAAAGTGGGCACTGTCCTTGCCAACCTGTTAAGCAATGCGGTCAAATATGGTAAAACAAATACAATAATTACTGTTAACTGCGAAACGTTTAACAATCGTGTTCGGGTGTCAGTACACGATCAGGGAATGGGAATCAAACCATTAGATCTTGAAAAATTGTTTGATAGGTTTTACAGGGTAGAGAATGCGCAGACACAACATATCGCTGGCTTTGGAATAGGACTTTATCTTAGTGGTGAGATTATTGAACGGCACGGAGGAAGAATTTGGGCCGAGAGCGAGGTTGGGAATGGAGCTACGTTCTATTTTGAACTTCCCCTTGAATTTTAAAAACCGACCTTTCACAGTAAATATATTGCGACAAAAAAGCACTTATATTTTGTCGCAATATGAGAAACGAACGGAAACAACAAGTGTACAGATTATATCATTCGCAGTCATTCAAAACACTCCATCATTATTGTGCTTCAATCTTATCAATTGGTCATTGTTCTTAAATGAATGTACCTATCAAAAAAGTTTAAAAATGCTCTAGAGAAGTGCTCAAAAAATAATACATTTTCCCTCCTTTATTGGTAGTCATTTTAGATACTTTGATGATAAAAACTCAGCCAAGATCAATTACTTAGTGGTGGATAATTTCGTTTATTTATTTGTGGGTAATATTTTATTCTCCACGATACCTGAATGGACAAATGCCGTTTTAAATATGAATAAAACGATTTTTTTGTTGTTCTTGTAAGCCGATCATCCTGTTGGAGAAAAATTATGAAGCACAAAAAAAACTCTGCCAAAACTCAGCCATAAAATTTAAGAGATGTAATAGGGATATGTCAGAATTTTTGGAAATTTGAGAGGTGTAGAATGTAAAGATATCCACTAATAATTTTGCAGCTTTTTTGGAAAATTCAGTCAAATTTTGTTAATTAGATAGTAGATTTTTTATGATTATAAACATTGAAAACTCTGCCAAAACTCAGCCAAATTACTCAAAATGACGGATAAAAAACCCCTTTTAGAACATCAAAAACAGCGTTTAGAGCTCGCAATTGATGAAATATCCACTCCGATATGCTGGCGCACGGGCCCAAAGCGCTCTCGGATGCAGAGCTTTTGGCAATGCTAATCGGTTCGGGTACGCCGAAGGAAACTGCCGTTGATTTGGCCGGTCGGATTCTAAAAGCATTTGGTGGCCTGCATGGACTCTTGGGCGCTAGCTATAAAAGGCTTGCCCGTTTTTCCGGGATAGGCATGGCGAAATGTAGTGCAATCCTTTCTACAATCGAAATTTCCATGCGCCTTTTCGGGCGTAGTGTCGAAGGCCCCTCGAGCGAAATACCTGCATGACGTAAATGCATTTCGCTTTACTTTTTCCAATTAGGCTGAAGTCTGTGTGCCGATGATCGTCAAGATTACTGTGTGGCAATTTTTTGATCGTGGGGACAAAAACTCGGCAAAGCTATGGACCTCCGCTTTCGACGAACGGCGAAATTACCGCGTTGCGGTTCCGTTCCGTAATTTCTAGTTCTCTGTGCGCTTGAAAGGTCCTGCTTTTCCTCCAAAGTTTTTGTCCCCTAACTCCAAAAAATATGTGGGGGACTGGGCTGTCTGAGGACAACGAAACATTGTCACTTCACAAATACCACATCAACAGGATCAAGGAAGAAGCAGAAATCTATGCGCCAGATCCGAGGCAGGATAACAGGGTATGGGAATTTGTAGAAAAATACTATCCCAAATATTACTACTGCAATGAGATTATGCGAAACGATGACCTATGCAAGATCGTAAACGGCGAACTTGATGGCGACGCCGAAAAAATGTTCACGCAAGAGTTCGGGGAAAATCTTGAACTCGCTACCGCCGCCTTTGATCAGTGCTGCAAATATGTGTATGAACGTGCCATCGTGGGCTACCAGAGGGAACAGCGCGGATAGATCTCCATCGTGTGGAGCCTCGAAGACGTAGGAATGTAGGCGAAAAATAATGGCTACATCCTAAAAGACGGCGAAGCCCAAAAGGTACTCTATATGCTAAAAGACAAACACGATTGTACTATTGTTATTACTTGGGATGTGATCTACGATTACCTGAGCTACATCGTCCCTGATTCAAAAGAGGACGACGGAATCGAGTGGGTGCCTATCCTGTTTCAGGGCAAGGAATATCTGGGCAGGGAAATTCCCGATCTGCACGATAAGGATTTTACGCTAACCGTTGCGCCGATCAGCCTTTCCGAGGCGATGAACTTGGACGCAAACGGCAATGGTACGCCCGAGGCAACTTTGAAGGATGAGCTGATCGCCTACTACTCGACCGAGGAAGAACTCAAGCTATCAAACAAAGAACTTTTTGACCTAATCTACAGCTAACCATGGAACTATTAAAAAAGGGCGAAATACTCGCCAAGGGAAAGATTACAGTTGTGCGGGCTGGGCTCGGTGCTCCAAGTATCACTGTAGTATCTGATTCGATCGAGGAACTACAACACTTTGCCTTTACCTATTCGGCTTTTCGGGAAATCGGCAGCAGAAGATGGAGAGGAGGAAAGCTGACAGGCTATCCAGCAGGTAACGAAATGGATTTTAACGGTGTGTTCTGGAACAATCACACGGGAGGAAGAAAGCATGTTCTGGATTCCAAGGTGGATTATCGAAGCGATCTGTACAAACGTTGCCTTAACGAAATCATGGATGCCACCTGCTAACAAAAGTCGCCTCGAAAAATCGGGGCGAATCCACGTTTAGGTGAGCATCCAAATTAAAACTTAAATAGATTAAGATGAAACATACCGTAAGCTTTTTTAAAAGAAAGATCAAGGAGATCAATGACGGCCTTGAAAAAGAATATCATTTACATCCATCTGAACTACTTTATTTTTTGGCCCCGCGCTAAGAACAGCACTGCTCTTTTTGAAGGCCCAGATCTTATGGCTATGATTGTTGTAAGGTTTCAGGTTGATGACTGGTGATCCGATATATGGATTTTTTTCCAGCTATGACCGGGATTGATTACCTCATTCGAATAAATATGCCATCAAAATTATAGTTGCTTATAGTTTGATTTGCACATCAGAAAGAAGAAAGGCAATGGAAAGCCCGTGGGCGGCAGGGGCCTTGTTCACTTTAGTATTGTAAAAATTTAAAGAGGCTCTCGGCAAATCATTTTTACAATACCACAGCCCGTGTTTGCCTTTCTTGTGGATTGGCCTTGAGCGAAGGCTGCCTTAGGGCAAGCGAAAGCCTTTATAGCTGTTGTATTGTTAGTAGAGGCCATGAGCTCAGCGCTAAAGCGCTTTTGGTTTGAATACTTTTGGGCTCAAAATGCGAAGCATTCTTGAACACCCCTAAAATAGACAACAGTGAAAAAAGTATTTGCCACCGCGACATGCTTGCCAGCCTTTGGCTGGAGCGGTAATATAAATCAAGCGTATAGCAGCCTTACAAAATCAAAAGCCCTAGGCACATCCTTGCCTCGGCTAGCCGCCGAATGGCTTCAACCTTTTTCTTAATAAAAAGGTTGCCAAAAATCAAGGCTTGCATAATCCCCCTGCATAAAGCTAACAACAGCTATTACAGCGTAAGAAAAAGGCGTACCCAATCCTCAAATCCCTCCCCACACGCTGCTTTCTTCCTTGGCAGTGCAAATCAAAAGCTAGTGCAAAGCTGTTTGTTGCTTTCTACCGCGGTGATATGCTAGGCCACAAGCACCTTAGCAATGTTAGTAGCAAGACAAAACCTGTGCAAGTATTCTTGGCTGCTGGGTTTAACCCTTTACCCTAACCTTGCACAATAGCAGTTCCCAAATTCCTGACGGTGATAGTACGACCCTGCTTGCCCAGCAGCGGAAAAAAGAAAGGCAATGGAAAGCCTGTGGGGTGGAAAGGGGCCTTGAGCTGTTTATCCCGATGTTTCAATCGGGACACAGCCCGTGTTTGCCTTCTTGTGAGTGGGCCAGAGCGAAAGGCTGCCTTAGGGCCCGAAGATAAATCGGGATAAGCTATTGGCGGCCAGAGCCTAGTTCTTTATCCGCTAATTTATGGCTATCACTTGTTAATATCCAAAAACAATTGCTCCCAATTATTGATCATATTTGAATTACCGATATATCCAAACCCCTATCACCAGATGAAAAAGAGCAATAGCCTAAACTTTCCCGCAAAATTAAATGATTTAAAATGGTTAATCTTGCTGCTGCTGTTGCCCGCAATGGCCTTTATAGGCTGCAAAAAAGCGGTTACTGAAACGGAGATCCCTGTGGTTAAAGGGAAGGATACCTTATCCATCTATATACCCAACGAATTTAAAAACCTGGATTTCAAATCTAGTGCTAGCAAATGGAGTTACAACCGTAGCAGTCAATCGGAGCATTTTATTGTTTTCTGGGATTTGAAATACGGTACCGATCATCCGAATTCCCAAAATGTAGCTGCCAAATATCGGGTAGATATAGCCGAGCTGCTTAAAAAAGCGGAGGCATTTTATCAAATCAATGTGAACACTCTAAAATTTGCCGAGTTGGGCAAATCCAAGTTGGATAAATACAAAATGCTGATCTTTTTATATCACCAAGACGATTGGCTGGCCACAGGATCTGGTTACGACGATACCATTGGCGCACTATGGATTAGCCCTGGAACGGTGCAGCCTGCAGGCGCAACACTTGCCCACGAAATTGGGCATTGTTTTCAATATCAGGTATCCAGCGATTTAGGTTTAGATAGGGGATTTAGGTATGGTTTGGGTGGCAAAGCCAACAATGGCTTTTGGGAACAGACTGCCCAGTGGCAATCGTTTCAGAGTTATCCCGAAGAAGCATTTACCTCTTACAATTTTGGGGTATACATGGATAACGCACACCGCCACACCAACCATGAGGCACAGCGCTATGCCAGTTATTTTATGCATTATTATTGGACAGCCAAACATGGTATCGAAATGATTGGCAAGATTTGGCGTGGTGCTGTAAAACCCGAAGATCCGATACAGGCCTACATGCGCCTTACGGGTATCAATACCAAACAAATGAATGATGAGATTTATGATGCCGCTAGCAAATTTGTCACTTGGGATTTGCCTGCTATCAAAACCTTAGGCGCAGCTTATATCGGCAAACAGCCCTATGAATTTGATAAACTTACAGATGGCAGTTTCCAAGTGAAGGCCAGTCGTGCCCCAGGAACTACCGGTTACAATATTGTACCCTTAAAATTGGCAACCGCTGGCACAGTTTTAACTGCGCAGTTTACTGGTTTAGCCAATGCCAATGGTTACAACCCTGTTGATGCTGCTAGGGCAGGTTGGAGATATGGTTATGTAGCTTTACTGAACAACGGAACCCGGGTGTATAGCAGTATGTTCGATGCTGCTACTGGCAATGCCACTTTTACCATGCCAGCAGATTGCAGTAAGTTGTGGTTTGTAGTATCTGGTGCACCCATTACCTATGCACAGCACGGTTGGGACGATGACAATACCAACGACGACCAATGGCCCTACAAAGTTAAATTTACCAATACTACGCTAATTAACGATATTGTGGTTGACCCAGGGGCCACACCAAAAGATGTAGTGTTCGATATCAATGTAAAGGTGCCTTTAGATCTGGTAAACTATAACCGCATTACCGTAAATATAGACCAAGAGAAATTGGCACAGGCTTTTGTGCTGACCCCGGCGCAGATTATAGCAGGTTTGGCCAACAAAACCATCAAATTTTATGGCGTAGAAAGTAATGGCGTACTCAACAGCCAAACCACAGCAAATGGTTATGGACATTGGTTTAATGCAAGCGGAAACGTTATCAACTGGGGCAACCAAGCCAAAGTTTTCTCGGAGATGGATGGCACTACCTTAAATTTCGCCTTGGGACAATATCCAAATCAGGTAGCTAAAAATGATAAATTTAACATCAGTCAGGCATTGGTATATGAGTATGGTAGCAACAAAAAAGCTACGGCTATATTTAAGTTTTCGGTAACGATAGAGTAGATAGAAAGCAGCGAATTGCCTGTTTTATCTTGGATTGTGATGGTTTAAAGGATTTCAAAAGTTTCTTAATAGCTGAGATGTCATTATCTTTTATGTTTTTAATCCAATAAACAGCAATAGGTAACTCAAGGAAAATGCGTTTAAAATGCGGTAAATTCTGAATTTCAGGATAAAATGGTATTAGAGCTTTTACCAATTAAATATACCCAGCAAAGGGTATATACCGACAAAGGTTGAACCGCTATTTTTGGAATAACCTAAAAATTATTTCAATGAAGTTCGCATTCTCATTATTGTTACTGCTGGTTTGTTATGCTACACTTACCTTTGCACAAAACTATCCCCTTAGAAATGATTGCCCCGATACACAAAAAATATTTGGTTTCGGCTTGCAAGAACCCACCACACCTGTTGTAGCCATCGTGCTCAAGGTGGGGGTTGATGTGGATGCTAAAAAAGCTGGTCTTTTGCCGGGCGATGAAATCTTAAAAATAAATGGCAAAGCCTTTCCAAAGAGCAACAAAGCTGGAATGGACAAATTTATGAGGGAACAACCTTTATCGAACAACGATTTCGAAATTAACCGCAATGGAAATGTGCTGCACCTCTCCATCAATAGAACCTGCCGCTACCCAGGTGCCATTGGCGATATCGATCAATTGAGGGTTGCACTTTTAGCTTTAATGAAAGCAAAAGAAGGAGGTTTTAAGGAGTATCGAGGTGCCAAAATTAAAGCTGATAAAGAATCAACAACCTACAAAAGCACGCTTCGCCTGTTAACAGGAGATGAAGGTACAATTGCCGTAGACAAAAACCCCAAATACAATACCTACACCACTACGCTAATTACAGATCTTACTGAAGCTGATGCTGCAAAAACCTACACATTTTGGCAAGGTGCACTCCAATTGTTATTCCCTAATTTTACCCTTACACCCTCTACCATAGCTTATGGGGTGTTAGAACATACCGACTTTACCAGTAATATCCAAGCCAATTGCAAAATAAGCATTTACAAAACTGGCTATCAAGGCAAGTATCGCCTTTTTCTAGAAATCTCAGGTACTGAAGAAAAACCAATTGATGTAAGTGATATGATGAATGAGTAGGTATTACGGTTTCCCGTAAATTTCATTCAAAACTTAATTTTCCCTTCATTGTGCTATCTGAAAAACAGTTAATCATTGATTTTTAACTCTTTAAAACAAATCGCAATGAGCACGTACAGATTAAACCTCAATCAACAAAGTAATGGAGATTATGAGGTACACGTAAATGGGTGTATTTATTATCCAACACAAAATTATGACACCTTAGGTGATTACATTTCATGTAGTCCAGCAGTTTCGGATGCTAAACGTAAACATCCTTACAAAAAGATTAATGGATGTAAAACTTGCGCTGAGGATTGCCATACAACTTAAATTTAAGGATTTGTTGTAAACTGCCTTTTAAAAGGCAGCTTTTTTATAAAATTTTATTCTACAGTACATATCAGTTCTATCTAACTACAATATTTCGATCTCAATAAATATTTCGTAGATCTATTACTGAAAAATAAATTTGCTAATCTCAAGTTAATTATTTATCTTTGTAGAGTGATTACGGAGAATTAAATGAAAAAAATCTTATCTACATTAGTTGACATGCAAACTGGAGTTTATACTAAACCACAACCAAATGGTCAGGTTTACTACGTTCAGGCTAGGCATTTTGATGAAAATAGGGAATTCATTCCGTCTGTTAAGCCAGATTTAGAATTAGATTCTAGATTAGAAAAACATTATTTGCAATTAGGAGATGTTTTGGTGGCTGCTAAAGGTGCTAATCATTTTGCTGTTGCGTATAAGGGAATTATTAAACCTGCAGTAGCCTCATCTATGTTTATTGTGCTAAGGATTAAAAATGTTGATGTACTATCATCTGAATTTCTAGCCTGGTTTATAAATAATCCCACTACCCAAGCAATTTTAGCAGGAAACGAAAAAGGAACATCGATACCTTCTATTAATAAAGGAGATCTAGAGTCTTTAGAGATTTTTTTACCGAGTGTGCAAAAACAACAAAGTATATTAAAAATACAAGCCTTAAGGCAAAAAGAGATTAGTTTGCAAAAACAAAAAGATGTCTTAAAGGAACAGTATATTCATCAAATCATATCAAATACCTTAAAATAATGAGTAGTAAAATTACTTCAAAAGAGATTAATCAGACCGTTTGGAAAGCGTGTGGTACTTTTCGTGGCGTTATAGATCCAAGTCAATACAAGGATTATATATTGACTATGCTTTTCTTAAAGTATGTAAGCGATTTGCATAAAGATATTTACCAAAAACATCTTTTAAGTTATAAGGGTGATGAAGAACGTGCAGCTAGAGCGATGAAGTTAGAAAGATTTAACTTACCTGAAAATAGCACATTTGATTATTTATATGAGCACAGAAATGACTCCAATATTGGCGAAGTTTTCGATATTGCATTAACTGACTTGGAGGAGGCTAATCGTGAAAAACTATTTAGCGAAGATGGTAGTGGTATTTTTAGAAATATTAGTTTCAATAGCAACAACCTTGGAGATACAAAAGATAAAAACAGTAGGTTAAAAAACTTATTGATAGATTTTAATGGTATGGACTTATCTCCATCTCACTTAGAAAATGATGATGTAATTGGGGATGCTTATGAATACCTCATCTCATTCTTTGCTAGTGATGCAGGTAAAAAAGCTGGTGAATTTTATACGCCAAGTGAGGTTTCAACTTTGTTGGCTAAATTGACTAAATCTACCCCTGGTTCTAGAATATGCGACCCAACTTGTGGTTCTGCCTCTTTATTAATTAAAGCGGGTAAGGAAGTTGGCTCTACCAACTTTTCTTTATACGGACAAGAAGCTAACGGCAGTACATGGGCGCTGGCTGTAATGAATATGTTTTTGCATGGCTTTGATAATGCAACCATTCGTTGGGGAGATACCATACGTAATCCAAAATTAAAAGAAGGCGATGCTTTAATGAAGTTTGATACAGTTGTTGCCAACCCGCCATTTTCTTTAGATAAATGGGGAAAGGTTGATGATAAAGAAGAAAATAAAGCGAGCAATAGTTTTGACCCAGAAGCTGATCAATACAATCGTTTTTGGCGTGGCATACCCCCAAAGAGTAAAGGAGATTGGGCATTCATTACGCATATGATAGAAACCTTAAATGAACATGGTAAAGCTGGTGTTGTTGTGCCTCATGGTGTTTTGTTTAGAGGAAGTAGCGAAGGTAAGATTAGACAAAAAACGATCGAAGAAAATTTACTAGAAGCTGTAATTGGTTTACCATCTAACTTGTTTTTTGGAACTGGAATACCTGCAGCTATCTTGATTTTTAATAAGGCCAAAGGAGATAATGATAATGTTTTATTTATTGATGCAAGCGGAAAACAAAACTACGACTCGGGCAAGAACCAAAATAAATTGAATGATGCTGGGATTGGAAATATTGTAAGTACATACACAAAGTTTAATGCTGGCGAATTAGGTCTTGGTGTAATTGAAGAGAAATTTAGTTATGTAGCCACCATTGATGAACTTTCTGAAAATGAGTTTAACTTAAACATACCTCGTTATGTAGATACTTTTGAGGAAGAGCCTGAAGTTGACATTGCAGCAGTGCAAAAAGAAATAAAAAGTTTAGAAGAACAACTTAAAACTGTACAGGCAGAATTGGATAATTATTTAAAAGAATTAATTGACTAGTATGGAAGATTTGAACAAAGAGAACCAAGCTATTTTTGAACAGATTAAATCTGTTGATGAAAATGGCAACGAGTGGTGGTCTGCCAGAAAATTAGGTAAAATATTAGAATATTCTGAATATAGACATTTTAAGCCTGTAATTGAAAAAGCTAAAGAAGCTTGTAAAAACAGCCAACAGAGCATTTCAGATCATTTCGAGGACTTCCTCGAAATGGTTCAGATTGGTTTAGGCGCAGAAAGACCAATGGAAGATGGTATTAAACTTTCTCGTTACGCTTGTTATTTAATTGTACAAAATGCAGATCCATCTAAAGAAGTGGTAGCCTTGGGGCAAACCTATTTTGTGGTACAAACCCGTTTGCAAGAAATACAACAAATGGATGCCTACGAACAACTTAGAAATGAGGAAGAAAGACGCTTGTTCTTAAGGCAAGAAATGAAAACGCATAATATTCAATTGGCTGATGCTGCTAAAGGTGCTGGGGTAATACAGCCATTAGATTATGCCATCTTTCAAAATCATGGTTATGCAGGTTTATATGGTGGTTTAGATGCCAAAGGCATTCATAAAAATAAAGGCTTAAAGAAAAGCCAAAACATATTAGACCACATGGGCAGTACCGAATTAGCTGCTAATCTTTTTCGTGCTACACAAACCGAAGACAAATTAAAGAGAGACCAAATAAAAACAAAAAGAGAAGCTAATAAAACTCATTTTGAAATAGGTAAAACAGTACGTAAAACCATTGAAGAAATTGGTGGTACCATGCCAGAAAATTTACCTGTGGCTGATAGTATAAAACAAATTGAGAAAGCGAAAGATGTGAAACAGTTAAAAGATAAAGGGGAAAACAAAAATGTCTGAAATAGAAACAGATTTAAATTTAAGCAATAAAATTCCTGTTGGCTGGACACTAGAAATTATATCTAAAGCCTTTATTATTTGTAATAACTTAAGATTTCCAATAAGCGAAGAAGTTAGAAAAACTATCTTAGGTGAATATCCATATTATGGTCCAACCAAAATACAAGATTACATCAATGAATTTAGAGTTAATGGTAAATATGCTTTAATTGGAGAAGATGGAGATCATTTTCTCAAATGGCGAGAATTGCCAATGACGCAGTTAATAGAGGGTAAGTTTAATGTTAACAATCATGTTCATTTAATTAAGGGTGAAAAGAATTTGACAGAATGGTTTTATTTCTACTTCAATCATAAAGAGTTAACGCCTTATTTGACAAGACAAGGTGCTGGTAGATACAAGCTTACAAAGGATTCTTTATCAAAAATACCTTGTTTAATACCACCAATTAACGAGCAGCGAAAAATCGTAGATGTATTATCATGTATAGAGAAAACTATCAATATTACTACAAAACTTATTTCCAAAAAAGAAAAGAACAGAAAATGGCTAATGCAGCAATTACTCACTGGTAAAAAGAGATTAAAAGGATTTGAAAATGATAGTTGGAGCTATTTGAGCTTTAGTGATATTTATAGCAAGATAAAGATAAAAGCAGGTACTGAGAGATTAATAATTTTATCGGTAACCAAAAATGGTATTGTTTTACAAAATGAATATTTTAATAAAGAGATTGCCAGTGAAGACACCTCTAATTATTTAGTAATGAAAAAAGGAGATATGGTTTTGAGTGGACTAAATTTTTGGATGGGATCTATTGATACACTAACTGAATTTGAAAAAGGTATGGTATCACCAGCTTATAAAGTGTATGAAATAATAAATGATGGCATATCTGAAAGTTATATGAAATTTTTTGTGAGAAGTAGGATTATGTTACAAGCACTTGTTGGCTCTTCTGTAGTGGGAGCAAGTGTGGTAAGGAGGAATATGGATACTGAAACACTCCACGAATGGCCGTTTTACTTGCCTCATATCAAAGAGCAAAACGCAATTGCAAATATTCTTACTTCTGTAGATAAAGAAATTAAGTTACTTAAAGAAAAGGTTGAAAAATTAAAAGAGCAAAAGAAGGGCTTAATGCAGGTTTTGTTAACTGGTAAAAAGAGATTAAAGTAAATTGATATGAAGATTTTAGGTATTAGAAACGCACCCACCAAAATAAGATTTTGCATCCTTGAGGGTGATAAAATTGATTTTTCATTTGTTAATTATGATGGTGAAAATAAAATTGATTTACCTAAATCTTTAAAAACTGAATATGAGATTTATGCTTGGTTAATGAGCGAGTATAAAAGGATTTTTGATAAATACGGACCATTTAATCACATGGCAATCAAGCATAACGAGAATAATGTACCTACAAGATATAGTAGTGTAAAACCAGTTATGTTTATGGATTGTATAGCGACTATAGTTGCTATAGAAAAACATATTCCGTTCTCGTCATATGCTTATAGTTCTCTTGGAACAAAAAGTAAAGAAGTTGTTGGTTTTGTAGAAGCTCAAGTTGTTAAATCTACAGTCCATTGGGATACTCAAATTGCCGATGCAGTTGCGGTTGCTGTTAAACATATAAAATTATGAATTTCAATGAAGGTGACAAAGTTTACAAGTTTACACTAATTAAAAAGTTAGGTGGTAACTTCGGCGAGGTATGGCATGCATTAGATAGAACACTTGATAAGGAAGTAGCTTTGAAAATACTCGAGCCATCTTTTGAGCCTATTGCAAAACTTTTAGATGAGGCAAGAATTGGTAATAAATTTAATCATAAAAACTTATTGCCAATTTTTTATGCTGATGTATCCACAATAAATGGAAAAACTTATACACTTATCTCACAAGAATATTTTAAAAATGGATCAGTAACAAATCATTTAAATACTCATAATTTTTTGCCATTACCTCAAGCCCTAAAAGTACTTCAAGATATTTTATTTGGATTGGAATACTTGCATAACAGTGGATTTTACCACAATGATATCAAGCCTGGAAACATCTTAATGGACAATCAATTTAACGCTGTGTTAGCTGATTATGGGATTGCTGGTTTTTCGCCTGATAATCTGCCAGTTATACCGAAAAATTCTTATAAAGTACATAGAGCACCAGAAAGTTGCGCTTCAGATCCACGTATAAGTGTTCATTCAGATATTTATCAAGTTGGATGCACAGCTTATAGATTACTTAACGGAATAAGTAATCTAAGAAATGAATTTAATGATTTAGGGCCAGATGTCTATGAAGATAAAAAAGCAAAGGGACAAATCCCAGATAGCAAGACCTATGCATCATACGTTCCTTCAAGCTTAAAAACCATTATAAATAAAGCTCTAAACGTAGACCCAACTAAACGGTATTCATCTGCTTTGGAAATGAGACGAAAGTTAGAGAAATTATGTTTTTCTGGCTATTGGACTTCGGACCACACCGGGGCTATTGGAGTTGGAGCAAAGTATATTTACAGATACTCAATTGTAGCAAAACCAAATCATTTATTTGATTTTCGGGCAACAAAAGAGAATATTTCTTCAGGAAAAATTACTAGAGTGGTAGAGTTTGATTTTAAAAAGATTAGTCAGAAAGAAATAGATAAGAAGCAATCGGAGTATGTAGATTGGGTGGTAATAAATGCTGCCTAATATAATAAGAACTGAATTCAATTATTGAAGATATATAATATGCAAGCACCTAGTTTTATAGAAGATCATATCAGCCAAATTCCTGCTCTACAATTATTGCAAAATTTAGGCTATACTTATTTGAGCCAAGAAGAAGCTTTGAATTTGCGTAACAATAAAACCAGTAATGTTTTATTAGAAGATGTATTGCGTAAACAATTAAAAGAAATTAATAGCATAAAAGTTAGTACTTCTAAAACATCCATTTTTAGTGATGCTAATATTGAGAATGGCATATTGGCTTTAAAAGAAATAGCCATGAATGATGGTTATATTTCTGCCAGCGAAACTGCTTATAATTTATTAACGTTAGGTAAAGCTTTAGAGCAAAGTATAGATGGAGATAAGAAGAGTTTTACCTTACAATATATAGATTGGAAAAACCTTTCGAACAATGTATTTCATGTTACAGAAGAATACAATGTAATGCGAAGTACCAGCAAAGAGCATTATCGCCCAGATATTGTGTTATTTGTAAATGGTATTCCTTTATGTATTATAGAATGTAAAAGGCCAGATTATAAAGAACCGTTAGCCCAAGCCATTAGCCAGCAATTAAGAAGCCAGCAAGAAGATGGTATTAGAAATTTATACATCTATGCACAAACCCTATTATGTATCAGTTGTAATGATGGTTTATATGCATCCAACGGTACAAAAGCAAAGTTTTGGGCCCATTGGGAAGAAAAGTTCGAACACCGGGAAGAAGAATTAATTTATAGAGATGAGCTAACCACTTTGCGGAGTAAACCCTTAAATCAACAACAAAAAAATAAACTTTTCGGTAGTCGCTATAAATACGTACGTAAATACTTTGATGAATTAGAAGAAGGCTTCATTTTACCTTCTGTACAAGATGAATATATTTATGGCTTGTGTAGTCCTGCCAGGTTGTTAGATTTTGCACATAACTTTATTTTATTTGATGACGGACAAAAAAAGATTGCTCGTTACCAGCAATACTTTGCTATTAAAAAGGCCATGAAAAGGCTTGGCCATGTAGAAGCAGGCAAAAGAAAAGGTGGCGTAATTTGGCATACACAGGGCAGTGGTAAATCTTTAACAATGGTAATGTTGGCTCAAGCAATTGCTTTAGAACCAACTATTTTAAATCCAAAGATTATTCTAGTTACCGATAGAACAGATTTAGACGAACAAATAACAGGTACATTCCGTAAATGCGGCATGTTTGTAGAAAATGCAAGCACCGGGCAAAGACTAGTAGATTTATTGCAAAGTAATGGTGATGCAGTGGTTACGACCATCATTAATAAATTTGAAACAGCTATTAAAAAACTGCCTAATCCGTTAACAAATCCTAACATTTTTGTTTTGGTTGATGAAGGTCATCGTACACAGCATGGCACTTTTAATATTGATATGCAAAAGACATTGCCAAATGCGTGTTTCATCGCATTTACTGGTACACCACTTTTTAAAAGAGATAAACGAACGTCAGATATTTTTGGTGGTGAAATAGATCGGTATACAGTAGATAAAGCGGTTAAGGATAAAGCGGTTGTGCCATTGCTGTATGAGGGAAGACATGCATTTCAAGAAGTTAATGAACGGGCAATCGATAATTTTTTTAGCTTGGTTGCTAAGCCTTTAAATGATGATCAAAGAGCAGATTTAAAGAAAAAATTTAGCAGAGCAGATCAGCTGAATATAGCAGATCAGAAAATATATGCCATTAGTTGGGACATTAGTCAGCATTTTAGAGATAATTTTCAAGACAAAACACCATTTAAAGGTCAGTTGGTGACGCAAAATAAAGAGGCAGCCATAAAATATAAAAATTTTTTAGACGAGATAGGCTTAGTAAGTTGTGAAGTGGTTATTTCTGCACCAGATGAAAGAGAAGGAGAGGAAAGTGCTTTCGGAGAAACTTCAGATAAATTAAAACTGTTCTGGAAAAAGATGATGGATGAGCATGGTAATTCAAAACGATATGATAAAAACATCATCAACCGTTTCAAGAACCAAAAAGATCCAGAAATCATCATTGTTGTAGATAAACTTTTAACAGGTTTTGATGTGCCGCAAAATACGGTTTTGTATTTAACAAGAAAACTAAGTGGGCATACATTATTGCAAGCCATTGCAAGGGTGAATAGAATTTATCCTGATAAGGACTATGGTTATATTATAGATTACTATGGCGTACTTGGTGCATTAGATGAAGCATTGGATATTTACTCATCACTTGATGAATTTGATGAAGATGACTTAGCAGGGACGCTTACACAGATAAGTGATGAAATAAAAAAACTCCCTCAGAAATATGCAGAACTATGGGATGTTTTTAAAACCATTGCCAATAAAAAAGATGCTGAGGCCTATCAACAGTTGTTAAGAGACGAAGCGATAAGGTCAGTTTTTTATGATAAATTATCTGCATTCGCAAGGATTTTAAAAATGGCATTTTCATCCATCCAGTTTCATAAGGATACTGATGAGAAGTTAATTAATAGATACAAAGAAGATCTATCATTCTTTATTAAACTTAGAAGTGCTGTTTTGCAACGTTACTCAGATGTGATTGATTATAAACAATATGAGGGGCAAATTCAGAAATTAATAGATACACATATACAAACTAATGAAGTAAGAATAATTACAGAGTTGGTTAACATTTTTGATAAAGAAAAATTTCAGGAAGAAGTAGAAAAAACTTTGGGTGTAGCGGCTAAAGCTGATAAAATTGCCTCAAGAACAGCTAAACACATTAGCGATAAAATGGAGGAGGATCCTGCTTTTTACAAAAAATTCTCAGAAATGTTAAAGGATACCATTAAGGCTTATGAAGAACAGCGTATCAGTGAAGCGCAATATTTGAATAAGGTAAAAGAAGTAATGGAGTCTGTACTTTCACACACAGACGATGAAATACCTTCAATACTTAAGGATAAAGATATTGCTAAGGCTTATTATGGGGTAACAAAAGAAATGCTGATAGAAAAAATACAGGACGAGAATTTGTTAAAAGTCATATCGTCAGAAATCGCTGTAGCATCAGAAGATATTATAAAAAGATTAGTTAGAGTAGATTGGTTCTCGCCGAACAATATTGATGTGCAAAGAAGGATGATCCATTTGATAGGTGATCATTTAATTGATGAGGTTAGAGATAAATACCAAATAGCCATAACTTTCGAGGATATCGATAAAATCGCTGAACGAATTGTTGACATCGCAAAAGTTAGACGTTTATGATGAGTGAATATATCTTATTTGGGAGTAGGCAAATAGATTTCGATATTGTTTTTAGTATGAGGAAATCATTAGGCATTACGATAACTCCAGAAATGGAGGTTATTGTTAAAGCTCCAATAGAAACTCCGTTAGAAAAAATTAAGGAAAGAGTTAAAAAGAGAGCTGGATGGATTATTAAACAGCAGAATTTTTTCTTATCCTTTCATCCTAAAACTCCAGAAAGAAAATACGTTGGTGGAGAAACGCATTTGTATTTAGGCAGACAATATCGTTTAGAAGTTAGTATTGGAAAAAATGAACTTGTAAAGTATAAAGGAAGGTTCATTGAGGTAATTGCTAAAGACAAAAGAAACGTCAAGGATTTGCTCTTAAAATGGTATAGAGATAAAGCAAGGATGAAATTTGCAGAAATCGCAGAGCCTATTATTCAGCGCTTTCAAAAATACAATGTTGAGCCAATAGGTTTATTTATTCATGATATGCCAACTAGGTGGGGCAGTTGTACACCAAAAGGTAAAATTATGCTTAACCCAGAATTAATTAAAGCGCCAAAACAATGTATTGAATATGTAATTGTTCATGAATTATGCCATCTTGTTCATTATGACCATACCCAAAAGTTTATTGATTTGCAAACCAAAGAGATGCCGGATTGGGAGAAGTGGAAAATGAAATTGGAGAACTTGCTTGCATAAATTGAAATAAATGCAGAGCGGGAATCAAGATTTATATAACTCCTTTCTCCCTTAAATCAGTTACAATCTTCTTTGTTCTGTCAAATATTGTTTGATAGAAGTTTACTCCATCCATCAATGTCATAAATTGGGTGTTTTGTAATTCTGCTCTTATTTCTTTGATTAAGCTTTCCAGCGCATCATAATTCCACTCATGTTTAGAAGGGTAAATTGAGATTGAACTATAGCTTCCTTCAAAAATTACGACATCTTTGAAAGCATGTGAGATCTTCCCAATTAAGTAGCCTGGGATTATCATATTTTGATTTAAATCTGGGAACATAAAAGGATACTTTCTAAAGTATTCAAATTGTTCGATTAAACTGTTCGCTACTGTAATCATCCCAATTCTTATACCGTCAGCATGATCGTTTATTTGCTCTAATGATGTTTTTATATTATCGGCTTCAGTTTTAACTGATTTTAATTTGTTGAGTATTGTTTCGTACTCTTTTCCTTTAACTCCGTCTTCTTCTAAAAAATGGATTTGGTATTCAAATCTTTGAATCTCTTGTAAACTATCGAAATATTTTGATGTAGTTGACATAGTTTATATTTCTATTAATGATGCTGTATAAATATTACTTCCCCTTCAAAATCTCAACTTTTTCTCTCTCACTAGCCAAAAGCTTTTCATATAGTTTTTTATTCTCCTCGTATAGCTCTATAACTTTTTCTAATGGATTGAAAGTTACTTGATAGCCGATAATCGAACCACTATTATTTGAGTTTTCATAGTTGTTCTGGATATTGTAAATCATTTTCTCTTCATCAAAATTTCTTATAGAATCGGAGGGTACACCCAATGCTCTAGCAATCTTCTCCAATGTAGAATCCTCGATCTCATCACTTTGTTCCAGTTTGCTAATGGCCTGTTGGCTAATGCCTAGTTCTGTAGCTAGCGCTTCCTGTTTCATGCCACGCAGTTCGCGGATGCGGCTAATTTTGCGGCCTAAGTGAGTGCGGTTTGTTTTTTCAGAGGTTTCCATGTTCAAATATAAATGAATTTTTTATAGCGTAAAAAACAACCAGCTAATTGTTTTTAACAAGCTGCGGTGGTTCGCTACGCTATAAAGCATAGCTAATTTAAGGTTTTAATTACAACTCACAGCTATGGAGAACGAATTTAATTTACACAAGAGTAGGCCAGCGCATTTTAATGCCATACTGAGCCAACTCATTAACCACTTTAAGCCCTTAAAGATTTACCTGTATGCAGAACTGAATAAACAAGAGCTTTGCAACAGCGTGTTTGCCACATCCGCCCCTGCGGCACAAGACATCTATTACCTCTTAGTAATTACACAAGGCAGCACTCGGATAGAGAATGGGATGCAAGAATTCATCAACGCACATTACAAAGAAGCCCTGATGCTGGTATTGGCACACGGAGGCGAAACCCTCGACAAAAACACTGCTTACTGCAACCCCTTTTTTAGTGCCGTATTTAACAATGGCCTGCTTTTATACAGTGCCGATGGCGTAATGTACACCAAGGAAAGGGCAGCAGTAAACCCAGAGAAACGACTGGCGGAAGCTGTTTCGCAGTGGTACCACCGATTTGATATGGCGGCGGGTTTTAAAAGAAGTATAGACCAGATCATGGAGGATGGCTTTTATAACGTTGCCGTTTTTTTGATGCACCAGGTAGTAGAGCAAGCCTGCATTGGAATGATCTGGGTTTTCATGGGTTACAAGTCTGACATGCATAACCTCAAGCGCCTGCTATACATCTGTGGGTGTTTCTCTAAAAGACCCATGCAACACTTTTTGGCGAATGAAGCCGATGAATGTTTATTGGGCTTACTTATGAAAAGTTACAGTGCTGCCCGTTACAAGGACGATTTTAAGGTAGCTGAACAAGATGGCAAAAGGCTGCAACAGCTAACGGATGGTTTCTTGGCGTTGGCAAAACAAATGTGTAACAAGAAGTTTAAGGAGATGGAAGAAGCGCAACAAGTTTTAATAACCAAGAAATAAAGCAACTTAGAACTTATGGAACAACAAATAAATACCAAGAAAGGAGCAATGAGCAATGACTGAGCAAAATTTAATTGATGGCAAACCAATTTCACGTTTTTACAAATTACCCTTTAATAAAGGAAGTAGGGTTTTGACACAGGAGACTCTGGAAGCGCATAACGATTTTAAGGCCACTGATAAAACTTACTATTTGTGGGGCAAGGATATCATTAGTTTTAAGCGAGGCTTAGTTACAATGAAGGCAGCGCAGGTTGATGAAAAAATGAATATTGAGCAAACAGCTAAGATTTACTTTAAAGTAGAGTACGATCATTTGTTGATCAGCTGTGAGCTTGATACAAACAGTACTTATTTAAGTTGGGATGTTTACCGAACCCTAAGGGCAATGATGCGGAAGGGTGAGGTGGACTTTAATGACTATTATTGGCCTGCATGTTTTGATGAGGCAACAGGAAGATCAAAGTTTCTGAGGATTTTTAACGATCGCCAAGGTTTTGACATCAAACTGAAAGACGGTTTTAAGGGATTATTTAGACCTGATGATCCATTTCCCTTGATCAATGGTCGGAAAGTATTAGAACGAGCCCCTGTTAAACCCACAACAAATACCCTTAATTGGCTAGGAAAGGGTATTGGTTATTGTTTGGCTGATACCAGTTTACGAAGTTATCATTCAAACCACTACCCGTTTTTGATACCTTACATCTTTACCACAAACGCAGACCTTAAGTCGGTGAAGTCTTTTGAGTGTTTCGTTTTTAACCAGTCGGATATAACTGACTTGCCGCTTAGCCAGGAGCAAGAAGAACTGAATGAAGCTTGCTTTGAGATGAAGGGTGTAGCGCTGTTGTGTAAGCGAGCTTACGGTGATACACCCGAAAAGGAGGCAGAAATTACAGCTACAAATGCATCAAATAAAAAGAAAATTCATCAGCTTTGGAATAGGGTATGGCCATTATTAGTTGCCCAAGGTTTTACCCATTATTGGTTTACCTATGGTATGCGTAACGTACAGAAAAGACCTATGAAAAAATTGATGGAACCAGCTGCATTTGCCGTTGAAGTACCACGCTTAAGTTTTCTATTGACTGACAAGGGCGATTACTATGAGCTATTCCTCAGGTTTAAAATTAAGGGTAAGCTGTTTCATTTCAGAGAACATGGGCAAGCTTTGCCCATGGTTTGTAGCCAGGGCAAACCGTTATTATGGTATTTGTTGGAAGCGGCAATGGATTGGGATATTGTTAATTTTTTTAGCGAGTTTAAGTTTAAAATTCAGGTGCCGAAAGCTTATTACGCTGCGTATTTCGAAAAGCATGTGAAGGCATGGGAAAAGTTTTATGAGGTAATAGTGAGTTGAGATTTCATTGTTTTATATGGTGTTTTGCTTACAGTTTTTTTACCGAAGAATTTTGAAGGGCTGTGGCTACCTAAGTAAAACCGTTACAAGTGCTGTTGAGATGAAGGTGTGATAAAAGATTTTCATCACACAAGCTCCACACTGCCTATGAGCCAGCTAAGAACAACAATCACACAACAACCACACAACGATCACACAACAACCACACATAAATGATACATCACTCACACAACAATCACACATGAAATCAATGTTTTAATCTGGAAGGGGGCATGAACATAAGGGCAATTGCTAGCCAAAAGGAGATGGCCATCCCGAAAATTCAGGAAAGAATTGGGTTCACAATGCCGTGGAAGTTAAATTTTTTATCAAGAGAAAGCCCCTCGACGGCGGTAGCTTGTCCCGATTTCTCATCGGGAAGCCGAGGCAAGGATGTGTGTAGGACAATTTGTGATTATAATCAGGTTTTACTATAAGAGACCCCTGACTACGGCAGGCAGGCTTCGACAGACTCAGGAAGACAATTATGCTAAGGATTTTATGCAATATTTTTTATGCACTTTTGCAGTGATTTATCTCTCCGTTCTCTGCCTGCAGACATGGGTCTGTTTGGCTATGTATTCGATATAGATTTCTCCCTGCGGTTCGAAATGACGGGATGATGCGTTTCGAAATGACGATTCTATGGGGTCGAGATGATGGATGTGGTGGTTGGAGCTGATGCGTTGTCCCATTCAACTCTTTTTTCGGCAGGTGGAGATACCAGCCGATAGGATGAATGATGGGAGTGTTTGCTTAACAGATTTCTCCCTGCGGTTCGAAATGACGGGATGATGCGTTTCGAAATGACGATTCTATGGGGTCGAGATGATGGATG
>Ga0247816_10000458_pt1 | contig 23080 bp, 23 predicted proteins | sample UWRJL209509C1_FD_179930 | JGI IMG/M metagenome (GOLD analysis project Ga0247816, IMG submission 179930) | Plant litter microbial communities from Arlington Agricultural Research Station in Wisconsin, United States - UWRJ-L209-509C-1 | ecosystem: Environmental > Terrestrial > Plant litter >...
ATCCGCCACTTCCGATACGCTATCTTCTGAACTGGGAATGCTATATGGCAAGCGATTTTACAACTGCCTTACCTGGAAAAAAGAACCTTCGGGATTAGATGGCGTTGTGAGCCTGGAGGGGACGCTTGCCGGTCTGCTCGGAGCGGCATTGATCGCCATTGTTTATTGTCTTGCCAAGCAGTTAGAGGAAACGGAACAATCATCTGACTACAGTTTCCTCATCATCTTGTTCGCAGGTATGGCAGGGAATTTTATGGATTCTGTTTTCGGCGCGACCTTAGAACGGAAGCAAATATTAAATAATGATGGCGTCAATTTCATTACAACCTTAATAGCGGCAGGAATAGCAGGGCTTTTTTATCTCTTTATCAATTGATTTTAGTATTTTAAGCGTAAAAAGAAATCGATATATTGTCTTATATTATAAAAGCGCCGTTAAATTGACTAAAATTGTCAAAATTAAAATAGTGTGTTTGAACATCGGCATTTATTTTGTCGTTATAAATACATTAATTGCTAAGAATGAAGAAGTTTGCATTTTCCATGGTAACGGAAATATAAAATATAAACCGGACATGATTAAAAATAATCATTTAAGGACGTAGGGGCAATGATTATAGTGATCATCAAAGGCTCCATCTAACAAGTAAAAGACAATAATTAAAGAGATGAACCCGACATGATCACTATTATCATTAAGCACACGGGGCAATGATTATAGTGATCATCAAAGGCTCCATCTAACAAATAAAAGACAATAATAAAGAGATGAAACGAATATTGAAGATTGGATTAGATTCAGCAGCACCTTTTCCCTTACACAGCGACTACAACTCTTCTCTATTTGAAGGATTTGAAGTCGATCTTATGCGGGCCGTTGCAGAAATCATGGATCTGGATCTGCATTATGAAGTTTCATTATGGCAAAACATCCTCGAAAAACTCTATAAAGGAGAACTGGACATGATCTGCTCTGCGGTAACAATGACCAGTTCCAGGCAAATGATTTTAGAATTCAGCAAGCCCTACCTCGAATTCCAGCTTTGTGCGGTAATAAACGAAGGTGATAAATTTACTGAACTGAGCGATTTCAAAAATAAAAGAATTGGTATCCGTACAGCTACAGAAGCAGAGAAATATGTGATGTCACAATTTCCGGGCAATCCCACGCACCATGCGGAAACCAACAACGAGCTGTATGAGAAACTAATTGCCCGTAAAATTGATGTGCTGATCGACGATTCACCTATTGCAGGTGGCTTTTTGCATAAACATCCTGCTTTAGAGAAATCGATGTTTATGCCCGGCACAGATTCTCAATATGCAATTGCGATGAAAAAAGGTGATCTGGCACTTAAAAAAGAAATCAATAAAACACTGGAAAAGCTGACAGAAAATGGCACATACGCTGAAATTTACCAAAAATGGTTCAGTCAGATCATACTGGTCTGATAATTGTGATCCTGATGCCTATAAATAACCTTCCCCGTGGATAAGAAAAAAGACAAAGAGAAAAAGGGTAAGTCTGAAAAAAAGACTAAAAAGAATTGCTGTGAGAAGTATAAAAAAGGCAAAAGATGCAGTAACTGTCCGCTGAGATAAATTCTCAGCGGCTTGGCATTTTCCTTATCGCATCATCTACAATCCTGTCTAAACGCTCAATCTGGTTTACACTTTCTTCCGCTATCCACAGGAATTTTTTCGCCTTTGTATCATATATGGCCGTTCTTCTTCCGTCACCAGGCTCCAATCGGTCAAAATATTGATAACATTCTAATATCGACCGGCATCTGCACCACCAATCCATATCCATTTTATAATTTACGTTGATTGCTAAGTATTCCATAATTTGAAATTAGTAGTTCGTATTATCCATTTCCAAATTTATTACACGAACTAAAGGATTCCCATGGTGAACGGCGGTATTCGGCCGTAAAAATCATTCAAACAAAAAGGGGTATTTTTCGCTTTTATATAGAACAAATAATAAGCTGTATAATTATGGAAAAAATGATTCAAGCCCTGTTCGATAGTGAATCAGAGGCATTCAAAGGATTACAGGCAATACAACAGCTGGATGAAGCGCAGGATATTTCCCTGGGTGATTCTTATGTATTGACAAAAGATGACAACGGAGTAGTGTCATTACGTTCGGCAAAAGATGAAGCAGAAGGATATAGTGCAATAGGTGGCGGGATTTTGGGAGGCCTTGTTGGTCTGCTGGCCGGTCCGTTGGGTTTCCTGGTGGGGATTGGCGCAGGAATGGTTGTTGGTGCGGCGGGTGACACCGTCAGGGCAGAGGGAGTGTCAGATTATCTTGATGATATTTCTGCGAATATCCCGAATGGCAAGTCGGTACTAATCGCGCACGTGTGGGAAGATTGGGAAACTCCGATTGATACTGTTCTGTCGCCATTAAGTACTGATATCAGAAGAACAAACCTGGAGGAAGAAGTTTTCAGTCCGGCAACGTCAGAATTAGACCGTATCAACCAGGAAATTACGGATGCAGAGACGGCATATTTGTCGGCTGATGAAGAGGATAAAGCAGCGGCTAATGAGAGGTTATTGTTGTTGAAGATTGAGCGGGAGAATCTAGTGAAGAAAATCAGTGGTAGCGCCGGACATCAGGAGAAACAATTTGAGGATTGGGTAGGGAGGCATGATGAGGTTAGTCATGTGATTCACGAAAAGGAGAAGCACGATTTATTAGCGGGTCGCATTGCTGAGCAGAAAGCGAGATTAGAATTGCTGCGGAAAAATAGGTAAAAAAACGGGTAGGTACTTTTCTCCTCAACATTTTGCGAAGGGCAAAATCTTGCATGTCGAAAAGTACCTACCCGTTTTTTTTTGATGAATCTCCCGGAAGCATGTTGTAACTGCATTGTGGCCAGCAAAGAATACCCGCTCATCTCTCCTGCGGGAGGGAGACCAGGCAGGGTGGAGACCAATGAAGCTTAAACCAATAGCTTCAGATTTGGTGGTTACAGTATAACCACATGATGATCCGATGATGATGTGACAAACAAATCTTTATCATATCGCTTCTAAATGAAAGGTTTTACAATATCTAGAATAGACTGTGCCTGTTTCGACATCGGATATTTGTCTAAAATGTATTCAGAAGCTCGTTTTCCCATTTTTAATGTCTCATCATAATCAGTGATATATTGGTGTATGACTTTATTCACCTGTCTGCATAGTCTATTAAGTTAGACTGTTCTATACTGTAATTGAGCTCTTTTTTAAAGAATTCCTTACCACCCTGACCATGGTAGCCGATAACTATGCATCCACATGCCATCGCTTCTGCTGGAGGTAAGCCAAAGCTTTCCTGATGACTGAAAGATAAAAAGATAGCAGATTCTCTTAATATTTTTGCACATTCCCCATGCGTAATCCCATCAATTATCCTGATCTCAAATCCATTTAACTTATTCATCGTTTTTAGCATGCATTCAAGAATAATTGCATCTTGCTTTTCTTTCCTTGGCATTAATGAGATTATTTTTTTCTTGTATGGATTATAATGGAAAAGCTGATCGTTTATCCCGTAATAAAATCTGCTTAATTTAATGCCCGGAAATAAGCGGTTCATTACCATAACATCATAATCGGATGCAACAATAGTCTGTACTACATCCCGATGAAAATAAACGCTCCTTACATCGTTTAAATCGCCCCAGATGAACGGTTTGAAAGTTTTGAAGGAATTTTGATTAAATATTATTTTACGGACTCTAGGATAGATGGTCAATACCTGATCCGCTATAACTTCAGGAATGATTAACAGATCATCATGTGTAATATTTACGGATGTAAATTCTGTTGTTCTGGTTGAATTGACAAACCAATCTAGTCTGTGCCTGGTATGGTAAATTATATAGCTTTCAATGTTATTCGCGTTTAATGTATCTACGAATTCATATAACCGCATTACTCCACCTGATGGAGTAGGGTTGGCTGTTCCTAATACATATACTACGCCCATATCTTAAACTTTTAATTATTTCATTGGTGATGCTATTAAAATTATAGATATATACGATCCGATAAGTTGGACACAGGTTACAAAATATGCTCGTATGACTATTATTCAGCTTAATAACAATAATAAAGGATGGATGGAAATTTAATAGTGCCACGTTTCAGGATCTATCGGTCAAAACCAGCAAGGATAGAATTACTACTCATAAATATACAGGTGAGACTCTTGAGGATAGTTCATTCCAGCTTCAATAGTACCTTAGTTCTTATGATCAAAAAAATAGGGATGCTGAGTTTGCCAATACAGCTGAGAAACAATCATAAAACTCGAAGATCCGGGTTGTGTTGTCTGACCTTATATTTCTGTCTGATGATCTTTTCTATATCCAATGGGCTAAATGCTCAAACTACAAAATATAGATACAAATCTGATACTTCGCTTTTGAAACTTCGTAAAAAGCTTTTTTTTGAGGATTCGTTAATGAAAAAAGGCATTATGCAAGATCCTGATACTAAGAAAAATTATTTCACGGGATATGATTATAAGACTTTGTACGATTGGGATCAATATTTTGAAGCAATAGTTCAGATTTACATGGGCAAGTCCTCAGATTATATCATTAATGGGGTCACTATTTTCCTGGACCATCAGCATCCAGATGGTTTGATCGTCCGTGCAATACCAGAAACTAGAAAACGTAATGAGCATATCAAACCATTTCTATGCCAAATAGCATTATTAGTATTCAATAACTACCATGAAACTAAATGGTTAGATAAACTGTATTTTGAACGCTTGCAAAAATACCTTGATTACTGGCTCATCCAAATGGATGGAGACCAAAATGGTTTGAGTGAATGGATGAGCGCTCCCCATACTGGAATGGATAATCAACATGAACGGGCCGGGTGGTGGTTTGACAGGAAAAGTGAGGGAGTTGATTTAAATTGTTATCTGGTCAGGGAACTACGCGCATTTGCAACGATAGCTGATCGATTAGGTAAAAAAGATATAGCTCGTGTTTATCGGCTAAAGGCAGATAAAAAAGCAGAATTGATCAGAACAAAATTATGGGATGAAAAAACCGGCTTCTTTTATGACAACAACTACAAAAATAATGCGCTGATACATGTGAAGAGTGTAGCAGGTTTTATGCCCTTATGGGCCGGGATAGCTACTAAAAAACAAGCAGATAGAATAATTTATGATCAGCTGTTCAATCCTGAGGTTTTCTGGAGTCGATGGCCGGTACCTGCTTTAGCGAGGTCGGAACCTGGTTACTCCGAGACATTGCTAAAAGGAGATCTGGGCTGTAGCTGGCGGGCTAATACCTGGATCCCGACCAATTATATGTTATATCATGCTTTAAAGTATTATGGTTACAATGACCTGGCATCACTTATAGCGCACAAAACTAACGAGTTATTACAAAGATCTGGTAATCGTGAATATTATCATTCTGAGTCAGGCACAGGTGTAGGGTTAGATCCATTTTGGGGCTGGAGTTTATTAGGGCATTTTTTTCTATATGAGGATGGGACACCATTTGATATTACCAGGTTCGCCAAGGATGGGATTGAGGGCAGGTAGAATGGTAGCAGAGAAATCGGTAGGAACACAACTCGACGTGATTACCATTCCGATTTTGTTTGTCGTATTATTTTCTAATATTAATTTCCAGGTATATTTTTTTACATCAATACATCGGATAAGTATTTCTTATAGATTTGGGAAATGAACCGTATTGATCGTCTCTCAGCTATAATTATCCAGTTACAGTCGCGCAAAACTATCAGGGCGCAGGATATTGCCGAGCGGTTTGGTGTAGGATTACGAACGGTATACCGTGATATACGTGCGCTGGAAGAAGCGGGGATTCCGCTTGTCGGCGAAGCCGGGGTAGGATATTCTTTGGTAGAAGGATACCGGTTACCGCCAATTATGTTCACCAGGGAAGAAGCTACGGCATTTATTACCGCAGAAAAATTGGTCAGCAAGTTAACCGATGCGGCCAATGGATTGTCGTACAGTACTGCGATGGACAAAGTAAGGTCGGTACTCAAGAATATCGAAAAGGATTACCTCGAAAATATTGATGAGAAGATCGAAGTGATCAAAGCCAACCGCGGGGTTCCGGAAAGGGCACAGCACAATCATTTACAAACTATTCTAAAAGCTATTGCGGAGCTCTCTGTGATGGAACTTGATTATTTTTCTTATTACAGGCAGGAGCATACCAAAAGGGAGATTGAACCTGTAGGGGTATTTTACCTTGATCATTATTGGCACCTGATTGCTTATTGCAGGGAGCGGAACGCTTTCCGGGATTTCAGGTTTGACAGGATCTATGGGATCCGGGCAATAGACAAGCAATTCGTGGACCGGCATCCATCTTTACAAGATTATTTAAAGGAACAATATAAGGATATCAAATTAGAAGAGGTGTTGGTCCTGGTAGATCCGGAAGCTTCATTGCATTTGGGCGAACAGAAATATTATCATGGTTATGTTTCAGAGCGCCAAACGTCGGATGGGATCGAAATGATGTTCATGACCATGTCGGTAGAGGGATTTGCAAGGTGGTATATGACTTTTGCAGATTATGCCATAATTGTGCAGCCGGAAATACTGCAGCAGCGGGTAAAAACATTATTTGAGGCAATAACGAAAAATTTAAAAAATAGATAATTACTGCTGACATAGGGTTGTCAGCAGTGTGGCGTTTCTTTGAGTAAACAAAAAAACAATGACCATGTCAATTACTAAAAACCTATTAAAAGAACTAACAGAAGAATCAGTGGTAACGAGAAAAATGCTGGAGCGCATCCCCGCAGATCAGTATGAATGGCGCCCTCACCCAAAAAGTATGAGCATTCACCAGCTTGCCGGTCATATTGCTGAACTTCCGGGATGGGTGAGTATGGCTTTCACTACAGATGAAATTGATTTTGCTACAAGTGGATATAAGCCACTGGAATGGAGCAGCAATGCGGAACTGCTGGAGCATTTCGAGAAAGCACTCGCTGGCGGACAACAGCAGTTGGAAAGCTCGTCCGATGAGGACTTAAATCCGAGATGGGTACTCCGGAACGGGGATCAGATCTTTCTGGATATCACCAAAGGTGGTATGGTGCGCAATGCCCTGAGCCAGACTATCCATCACCGCGCCCAGTTGGGTGTTTATTTGCGATTATTAAATATCCCTATTCCCGGGACGTATGGACCAAGTGCCGATGAACAAGGTTTTTAATTTTCGTATCAACCGAACAAATAATTAATAATCAAAGACTGGTTCCCTGCTTAAGGAATCAGTCTTTTGTGTTACCAGCGTTTTTTATTGCCCATTTCTTTTTTACTGCAAGTACCCCTTTTTCAAGCTACTGTCTTTTTGCCGTAACACTTCGCTTTATGCCGACTCAAATGCCTGCACCAGATTAATCATCAGTGAGAAGATCATTACAAACTTCAGACAAATACAAACAATTATTTATTCCAAACAAAGCGCTCTAAATGAAACTCAAGTTTTTTAATCAACTGATTTTGAGATCCGCAGCATTACCCTATGCGCTGGATCTTAGTGAACAACAGCTCTTTAAATTGTGGCAAAATCCGCTGGTCCGGGAGGGTGTATTTCTGGCAAGCAAACCTTTATATTTTGAGATTGTCCGTTTTCTCGAAAAAGAACAACAGGTAAATCCAAACAAGGAGCAGTCAAAAAATGCAGAATCATTACTCCAAAGTTTATATAAATATATCGCAAGGATGAGCAACCGTTCAACGCCATTTGGTATTTTTAGCGGGGTAACTGCGCTGGAATGGGGCGCGGAAACTGATATCATATTAAATGATCATTTTAAGCGGCAGATTGCCCCCGATGCCGTGTTGAACCTTCAACTGGCTAAACTGAACCAGGAACAAAATCCTGATGCTCAATATAAGATCAATAATACCGTATACCGGCAAGGCCAGGAGTACCGGTTTATTTCTTACCACGTGGCGGATGGCGAGCGGTTCTACCAGCTCAGTGCTTTAAAACATAGCGATGTCCTGGAATACCTGATAGAAGATATGAGAGATTATGCCTTAAACAGAACGCAGATCACTGTATTATCTGGTTATGACGAGCAAGAGTTTTTGCCATTTCTGACTCAGCTGATTGATATTCAGTTTTTAAAATACGCACATCAGCCGGGAATTGGATTAGAATTTCCTGATTTTATCCAGCAGCCAGAGTCGGCTGAAAGTAACCTCAAACCGCTTGTTCAAAAATTTGAAAGTATAAATCAAAAACCTGCGATGCTCACTGATTTTGTTGCTGCCTATCAGGATCTGGAAAAAGATGTTAACGAGTTATTGGGATTTACACCAGCTAACACTTTTCATGTTACCCGGTTCAATGCGCTCGACCAATCGATATTGTCCACAGCTTTACAAAACAAGCTGGAAAAAGCAATTAAACTGTTAAACAACCTTCACCATGATGAGCCTAATCCAAGAGTAGAGAGATTCAAAAAAGATTTCAGTGATAAATACGGGGAGCAGAGTGTGCCATTGTTATCACTTTTTGATACGGACATCGGTTTAGCCTATGGAAAATGGCATGAAAAATCTACCTTTTTTACTGAAGGACTGGAGGGTGTTTCATTTGCCAGGGATGAGTCGGGCACCTTCAACGCAGCTGATCTTAAGTTACTTAAAGTCGTAACTGATGCCTTTTACAACCGGACATACAATTATATTATCCCCGATCATTTCGCGGAGGACAAATTAATGGAACTGCTGCCGCATACGATGTCGGCCACCTTCCAGGTTTTTGAAGATGGAACGATCTCCCTGGAGCAAGTCGCCGGTACCGGGGCAATAGGTTTGCTCGCCAGGTTTGCGTCTGGTAGTAAAGCGATAAACGGCTTGACATTGGCGATCACCCGTGAAGAAGCCCTCAGCAATCCCGAAGCCATCTATGCAGAAATTATCCATTTACCTGAAGAGCGTTCGATGAACATCATGGCGCATCCGCAATTTTGGCCTTATGAGATACAATATATTGATCATGCTACAGGGAAACACGTCATCCGCCTGGACGATCTGGAAGTTTTACTCCGTGGTAATACTTTTCGGTTATACTCCCGCAAATACCAGAAAGAAGTGATACCCCGATTGAGCAGCGCCTATAATTACAGCCGCTCCCAGCATCCGATCTATACTTTTTTATGTGATATCCAGCACCAGAAAAGTAACAACGGTCTTGTTTTTAAATGGGGAGAGTTGGTACAAGGTCAGGTCTTTTTTCCGAGGGTCACTACAACCGCGGGGGTGATCATTCACCGTGCTACCTGGAAATTTACACCTGCTTCCTTACAAGAACTTCAGCAGGCAGGTAAATCATTTGATCAGTTTACAGTATTACTTGATACCTTCCGTTTACACTGGATGCTGCCGAAATGTTTTTTTATCGTAAAAGGTGATAATGAATTACTGATCGATTGTGAAAATGATATCTCCCTGCAAGTGTTATTTAAAGACATCAATAAAAAACCGGCTGAACTCACCTTAAAAGAATGTCTGCACAGGGAATATGCTACCGTAGTAAAAGATAAGGCGGGAAAGAGTTATACGCATCAGTTTGTTGCGCCTTTTTCTATTGCTAATCTTAAGCGATCCCCGCGGATCAAGCCGGTCTCCAGCCTGCTCAAAAGAGAATTCCATCCCGGCAGCGAATGGCTGTACCTAAAAATATTTCTTGGTGAAAATACAGCCCAGCCTGTATTACTGCAATTGCATCAGCTGTTGGAGAACGCAGCAGGCACAACCGATCAACAGCGAGCCATTCGTAAATGGTTTTTTATCCGGTACAAGGAAGGAGGGAACCATATCCGGTTAAGAATAGATTTAACTGATCCATCGTATTTTCAGCAGGTATTTTTTGCTGTGATGGAGGTGCTCGATCCATTTCTCCACCAGCAGTTGATCAGTACCGTACAGCTCGATACATATGTCAGGGAGATAGAGCGTTACAGTCCGGAGAAAATGGAACTGGCAGAAGAACTCTTTGCGGCCGACAGCCGCTTTTGCTGTAAAACTTTTGCGCTGTTACGGCAAGATTATATGAACAAAGATTGGTTACTGATATTTTGGGCAGTGACCGACTATCTGCAGCGGATGAGTCCCGATAAAAGTATACAGCTGGCATTTGCCGAACGGCAACTCAGTTATTTCCTGCAGGAATTTGATGATAAAATCGTTAAAGTCCAGATTGATCTGCTGAACAGAAAATACCGGGCAGATATTGATCCGCTGCAATTGCTGTATCAAGATTTGTTAACGCTGCGCAAAGAGGAAATTGATTTTTTACTCAGCCGTCATACGGAGGTGATCTGGGATGAACGGTTTCTGGCCAGTATGATACATATGCTCTTAAACCGCTATTTTAACAACCAGCAGCGGCTGCATGAATGTCTCCTTTACGGATTCATAGTCAAGGCATTAAAGACTGATATTGCCCGGGCGAAATCGAAGTTCAGTCAGCAAGAGGAGCGTAGTAAAACCCAGGATTAACAGGTTAGCTGAACAGTTCATCACTCATGTCACTGTTCAGCTAAATTTTTTGCATGACCTCATTTTTTCTCAGGTAAACAAGTTTTTATTTAAGCGGTCAAAGAAATCATTTCTGTATGTAGAACCGATTGGGATTTTCTCTTTTTTATCGGTAAAAACAATCATGTTGCCTTCTATAGAAGCCACCTTTTTGATAGAGATGATGTATGATTTGTGCACCCGTACAAACTCTTCATCCGGAAGGCCGTCAGACAGCGACTTCATGCTGACCAGCGACACATGCCGTTGCCCGTCTGTATAAACAGAACAGTAGTTTTTTAGTCCCTCGATATAAAAGATATCCCGATGGTTCACCCGCACAAACTTTCCACGGTCAGTTTTTAAATAAAAAGAATCCGGTTTTTGCTCTTCCGTCTTTTCGGCGTTTAATTTTTTCTCAGTATCACTTTTTAATGCCTGTACCATGATACTATGGTCTAATGCCTTTTGTGTGGCCTTTAGAAACCGGCCAAAAGAATAGGGTTTTAAGAGATAGTCGCGTGCATCATTATCAAAACTATCCATTGCATAAGTAGAAAATGCGGTAGTAATAATTGCCTGGGTACCTTGTGGGAGCATTTTTATCAGATCCATTCCGGATAGTTCCGGCATCTGGATATCTAAAAATACTAAATCAACTTCACGTTGTTTGATCTCAGCTAATGCCTCGATCGGGTTAGTGAACACCCCGATAAGATTCAGATAGGCAGCTTTCCCAATGTAGTCCCTTAAAATATTGTTAGCATAGGCCTCATCATCAACAATGATACAATTTATTGTCTTCATCAGATTTATATTGGTTTGTTTTGCAGTGCTGAAGCTTGCAGAAGCTTTTATTCATTTTGTTACTGAAGCATATGCTTATACAAGTATCATTTTCTGTTTTTGTGTTTAATAAAAATATGTAGAAAAGGTTGGTTCAGGTTTAAAGCTTCACGGGAAAGGTAAGGCTGCATTCGTAAGTAAACTCATCATTATTGATCACCAGGTCAAAGTCGCCCGCATATTCATCCGTCAGGCGCTGTTTAATATACGCCATACCGATCCTGTTAGATTCCATCTTCCTGTTCGCGTTTTTATAATTAAATGAATAATAGCTCAGCTTGTTTCCATTTACTTCAATTTTCAAAACAGCCTCCTTGTCGGGGCGGTTGAGCAGGCCATGCTTAAAGATGTTTTCTACCAGGGTGATCAGCACCATGGAGACTACCTCTGCTTTATCCGGATACTGTGGCGGCGTATAGTCCAGGAAGATACGATCGTTCCTGTCTTTATGGATATTTATGTAATCATTGATATAACTCAGTTCACTATCTAAAGTACTATAACCGTCTTTAGTGCCTGATAGCGCATGTCGCATAATATCAGATAACATCAGGATCGACTGCCCCACTTTAGGCATCGCGTTGTAAGTTTCCGAGTATAAAAAACCAAGTGTATTAAACAGGAAGTGCGGGTTAATCTGAGACTTGATCAGGTTCAATTCAGATTGCAATGCATTTTTCTGCAGTTTTTCCTGCTCCTGTTTCAGCATTGCATTGTCCAGCTTATGCTGATAAACCTCCTTTTGCCGTACCGCAGCCAGATGCACAAAACTATAGGCCACGCCGATCAGCGAGAAATAAATCGACCGCATGGTCAGCGTACCCATGCGTGCTTTGGTAGTGATCGATTCCAGTGGCTGATGGTTCAGCCACATATCAACAGCAACCTTTAATCCAACAGACAGTACTACGATCACAATGCAGGCAATGACATATAAAATGATATTTAATAAACGGCTTTTGATATGGTCGCGGATAGATATAAAGCTCAGCCAGGCTGCATAAAAGATCCCGGCATTGATGATGAAATTGATCACAATGTTGAACATTACAATGGGTAAATCTGCGAGATATATGATGAATATTTCATACAGCATATAGATCAGCCAGACCATCAAATGGATCGAAAATTTCTTTAGGTACATACCTTGTTTGTTATTTTTTATTAAAAATGGGATTTCTAAAGTCCTTTAAATTCCCAGTGTAGTCATTCGGTACCCCTCGTTGGTACAAGATTTTTCAGCCCCTTCTATCATCCTTTCATATTTATCGCACAAACCAATTATGATAATTATGAAAAATAGAACGAAAAACACCTTGCCACAACTTGAAGTAACACAAGTTCAAATCTTAAACAAATCAGTATCATCCAAAAACTTTTACCGCAGCGGCAAAGATAGGACTTATGCTGAATCAGGAGCTACCATAGATACAATAATTACCACTTCGAGCACGGGGATAATTTAGGGATTTTTAATTATTTATCTGGAAGATTGTGAGTAATCTTCCAGATAAATCCCTGTTTGCAGGGTTAAAAGATAGATTTTTTCTGCCATCTATGAGCTACATAATCCTTTTAGTCCGTTCATAATGTAAGCTCAACTTCCCGGTGTTTTAATTTTTAAATACAGTGAAAACACCCTGTTAACAGAGTGGGCGATCAGCTATTTTTATTGAAAAATCAATCAATAGAAATGAAACACATTATCGCCCTCACCTTCACACTGGCAGCTATCCACCTCACGCTTGCCTTCAACACCAGGGAATCCAAGGTCAGATTTGACCAACCCGTAGATTACAAACTCGCACAGGAATGCGTTGCGCTTTACAAAGACTCCGGAGAGGTCAAAAATGTATTGCGGACAGAAAGTATCGAGTTTTCCAAAGATTCATTAGCCTTATGGATGGAGAAAGTTGGGCGTGTTTCCAAGTACACCACGATCAGGGTAACACCGGGTCTGTATACCAAAGCTATGATTAAACGTTACGGACTGAGCCCATCGCTGGAGAACCGCTTAACCGTATTCCTGTTTCCTTATAATGAAGGCGTTCCGGCAACAAAAACAGCAGGAGGGAAGTCATCAGCAACCGCCGGGAAGAACCCTGATCCGGCCCCGGTCGACCCCTTTAATTTAGGCAACGTACATCCATAATGGATCCGAATTTACATTACTACTTTGAATTTCTGGGCTTACTGATTGCTACTGTTTATTTTGCTAAGCTCAGAAAATCATTTCTTGCTTTGTTTCTTCCATTCCTGCTGCTTACGCTGCTGGTGGAAGTTTTTGCGGGATATCTGTACCATACCTATAAACAGCCTACGGGCTGGATGTATAACTTCCTCAACCTGGCTTCCCATATTTTTTACGCGCATATCTTTTATAAGTATTCCGGTGTATTTAAATACAAACGGCTGGTGATCCTGCTGACCAGCCTGTACCTTACCGGTTCGGTAACGTATTATCTGAGTACCTCATTTTTTAACTTCAGCAATTCGGTCATCGTAGCGGGAGGGATCCTGCAGGTTGTCCTTTCCTGTTTATACTTTTATGAGTACCTTCAAAATGATGATTATGTGCAAGAGCGGCATTACAGCAGCGGGTTATGGATTGCTTCCGGCGTTCTGATGTTCTACTCCGGGATTACCATTTGTTTTTCCTTATATCATTATATACTGATCAATAACCTCAGTGTATTTAACCTGCCGCTGTATAACGTTATTCCACGCATCCTGAGCATTATTCTCTACTCCTGTATCTCTATTGCACTCTTCATATGGAAAAAGCCCCGGAAGATATAATACTGGCCATTATCGTAGCCAGTATCCTGATAGTGATCCTGTCGGTATTCACCCTGCTTTTTTTTCTGGTATTCGTACGCAAAAAAAGGATCCTTCAAAAAAATAAAGAAGAACTGAGTATCAACTATGAAAGGGCATTAATGCAGGCCAGAATTGAGATCCAGGAACAAACGCTGAACAACATCAGCCGGGAGATCCACGACAATATCGGTCAGGTTTTATCTTTTATTAAACTCTCTTTAGGTATGGCCGCGAAATTTACCGACGAAGAGAAACAACAGAAAATCGTGGAAAGCGTAGCGCTGATCTCTGAAGTGATCCTTGACCTCCGTGATCTGTCCAAAAGCCTGAGTTTCGAACGCATTAAAAAAGATGGTTTGTGCAGGGTGATCCAGGCAGAGGCCGACCGGCTAAACCGGAACAACCTCATCAAGGCAGAAGTTACTGTAACCGGCGAGGCACTTCGTCTGGACGGTCAAAAAGAATTACTGCTGTTCCGCATTTTCCAGGAAATTACCAATAACACATTAAAACACGCTGAATCCTCTATTCTGTTAATAAATTTGAATTATTGTAACAATTTCTTTACCTTAACAGTGAGAGATGAAGGCAAAGGATTTGACACCCGGGATCCTGATAAACTTAAGGGCCTGGGGCTGGAAAATATCCGCCAAAGGGCTGCCTTAATCGGTGCCGTTGTACAACTGGAAAGCGGTTGCGGAGTAGGAAGTTGTACAACAGTTAGCCTCGATCTCTCGATATAATCACCTGTTTACGGCAGAAATGAAGAAAAATTTAATAGCTCTTGTTGACGACCACCGTCTTTTCAGGCGTGGGATTGCTTCATTGATTCAAACCTTTCCCGGTTATGAAGTTTTGTTCGATGCCGGCAGCGGGGAAGAGTTCTGTAAAAAAATCAAGCCTGAATTTAAGCCAGACATCGTGTTGCTGGATATGAATATGCCTGTATTGAATGGTATGCAAACGGCCATCTGGCTGCGGCAACACTACCCGGAAATCCATGTCATTGTCCTTTCCATGTTCGAAGATGAAGATACCGTCATTGCGATGATCAAAACCGGTATTAAAGGTTATCTCCTGAAAGACTCCGAGCCTGCAGAATTTAAAATGGCATTAGACGCCGTAACCGCTAACGATGTTTATTTTCCTGCGTTTGTTACCCGTTACCTGGCCAGGAGCCTCAGCAAATCCAATGGAGAAATCAGGCTCAATGCCCGGGAAGTTGAATTCCTGAGATTTGCCAGTACCGAACTCACCTATAAAGAAATTGCCGATAAGATGTGCGTCAGCCTCCGCACGATAGACGGTTACCGCGACCAGCTCTTTATCAAATTGAGTGTTAAAAACAGGATCGGCTTGGTTTTATATGCGATACGGCACAAAATTGTAGAATTATAGATTAGCACTTCTTCATTTGGGACATTTGACTATAGTTTTAGCAGGCCATGGTCATTAAATTTAGTACAAACTTCCTGTATGAAACTTCCATTTGTATCCTGCATCATGCCGACTGGGAACCGGCAGCAATTTATACCTTATGCAATAGATTATTTTTTGCACCAGGACTACCGGAATTCAGAACTGATTATTCTCGATGACGGCACCACACCATCTTACCCGCTTGTGTCAGATAATCCAAGGATCAGGTACTATTACAGTAAGATCCCACAGCTATTAGGCACCAAACGGAATCTATGCTGTCAGAAAGCAAGAGGGGATATCATCGTACACCTGGACGATGATGACTGGTACGCAGAAGACTGGATCAGCACCGCTGTGGATCAGCTGATTACCTTCGAAGCAGAAGTAACCGGGTTAAACAATGTGAACTTCTTCCTTACCGATCTTAACAAAAAATGGAAATACCGGGATGGGGAAGACTTATATCCCTGGGTATACGGCGGTACACTGGCCTATTGGAAATATTTCTGGGCCTTACATCCCTTTAAAAAGATGGTTGCCGGAGAAGACAACGATTTCATCTGGAGCTCCAATGCTAAAATACATCAACATCACTATACCTCCGGCTATTTGGGATTAATCCACCAGGAAAATGCCGGGATCCTTCCCTTTCAAAACCCAAGAGAAAAAGCGCAGCAGCTGGATGGTGTAACCCCGGCGATGGTCAGCAGTATCTATGATCTCGACATCCTGCAAAGAATTACCAAACTCCCGCAGCAGGAATAAAGAATTTTAATATATTTATTCGATGAAATATATAATTGGTTTTCTATTCCTTTTTACTACGACCACTACTTTTGCCCAAACCATGAAAGCCGGTGATCCCACCGTAAATTTTGTTACCATCAGCGAACTTACCGTTAAAGATTTTAAATTGAGTTCCAACTACTATACCTTAAAAAACAACCTCTCTAACCGCACTTCCGAAGCCTACGTTGCAGATCGTCCCAGTCTGGCGCAGATTACGGCCGCTGCTTTGCGCATGCCGTCAGAACAGTTTAAAATCAGTAAAAATGGCAAGCAGCTCAGCATGGTCCTGTTTTTAACAGGAGAAAACAATGCGTTTCTTGTTATCAATCCCTTATCCAAAATACAATCCGGGTTCACCAGTGGTTTAACAGGCGCAATTTCTGAGAACAGGGCCAAGGAACTGGTCAAAGAAAAATATGATCCCGCTGCGGTTATCAAAGGCGATCAGCTAACCTTTAACAAAACGCAATTTACCATTATCCCCGACGCAAAAATTAGAGAAGCGGTGATCAGTTTAATTGAAAAAGAGGGGCTGAGCAATGAAGGACCTGCAGGCAGTGCGTTAACCTATGCTGAAATCTACAACCAGATCCTAACCGGATCAAAAGAAGGAGGGAGGTTTGATTTTTTCACCCCGATTAAAGGTAAAGAATACGACGAACACGCATTAAAACCAGGCGTGCTCAGCACTAATATTAACGTTGCGTTATACGAGTGGGGCAAAGCAAATGCTACCCTTGGTGTAAAATCTGTGCAGGATGCCTTGGCCTATTTCGCCGAACTGAATAAAAGGACCGTATCCGGCAGGGAAATAGAATATATTACCTTGGGCTTTGAAGATGGCTTAGCTAAAGAGTAAATCACAGTGAGCTTGAAAAACAAAAGGACAAATAACTCGAGTGAGAGCGAGATTATTTGTCCGGGGATACAACTTTCACAGGTAGATTAAAATCGTAATATGATATAGAAATTAGTAACGTCTTGTTTTTGTCCTGATGCGGTACAGTGTTTTTCTTGAAATTCCTAGATAAGCAGCGATACTTTCAGCCGAAGCCTTTAAAAATATCGAAGGGAAATCACGCCAAAGATGCAGATACCGTTCTTCATTGGTAGATCCCGCAAAATCCACAAACCTGTTTTCCACTTCCTCATGATGCTTCTGCATCACCCTATTGATATAGTCAATGGATTCAGGGAAAGTTTTTTTAATGTCCTGCATATTATCGTAGGTTATCGAAGACATGATGCTTGGTTCCAGCAATTTGATATAGATGTCAGATGGTTTCTGGCTAAAGAAACTTTTAACCGGGATCATCAGGTTGCCTTCCCTGCAAAACCAAAGCGTTACCTTTTTGTCTTCGGTATACATATAGCCCATTGCAGAGCCTTTTTCCAGGAACCACGAACAATCCGCAATTTGTCCGGGTTTCAGGATGATTTGGTTTTTGGAATAAACATCCCTTGTGATCATTTGGTTTAGCTTTTCCTTTAGCTCTGGACGCAATGGATATTTGCCAGCTAAAATTCTAAATAATTCCTCGTTTTCCATGTTATATAGGTAATTAGGTTGATATGAACTATTAATTAAACTCAATCTGATTTGCTTGTCAATGACCTTGGCACCACTGCAAATTCTAATAAAATATGATTATATTTTATATCTATGTAGGTATGAATAGTAAGCAGTGCATAAGCCGGAGGTTATTAGTATTTAGATAAAGTAGTTATAACATCTATTATATTCATTATTCTTATAACTAAATATACTAACAAATTATTACCAAATTATAGCATTATCTTGCCTTTTTGAATAAAATTTTATGATTATTTATTTGAATCGGCATTATTTGCAAATAGAGCCTGTTTTTGCATTTGTAAAGGGATAATTTCTACACTAATATATTGTGTGTCATCTGACTTGTTATGTTAAAAAACGGCTGATTGTGCAATTTTTTTGAGGCAATTGTCCTGCTCCTTATCTGGAAGACCTCGTAATTTGTGGATGATTGTTATTATTGTGTACATAAATTGGTCGGCGGAAATCTGGAAATGAGTATATATTTGAGGATAAAGCAGAGTTATAAACAGAGCACATTTTACAATTGAAATTTGTCATCAGTCAATACTGTCGAGAGTTTTACTTTTAAAGTTTAACAGAATGCTATTTATACTATCACTGAATAAAAATCCGGGAAAAACTATTAAAAGAAATATAATATATACTAAAAGCATTTTGCGTGGTATAAAACAGATCAAGCCGAATTCTTTTTATCTTTTATTTAAAACCAATCTGGACTTATTCTTCATTAGAGTGGGACATTGTAACAAAATTTATACTATACATATAGATGTAAACCAACACCGAAGTAGACCAATACTTATGTAAAAAAATCTATCTATGAAAACAAAAGAATTTTTAAAAGCAGTTGATGCGTACCTGGATGGTACTGCCAATTCCTGGCAAACGTTTATTGTTGACGATCATTTTGACAGCTTTAAGCACGAATTAGATGTGTTGGAGCTGTATCGGGACTATGAGGTCAAAGAAATCTGTGATCGTCTGTTAAGCAACATCAAAAAGCGTATTAATCTGCTGGATTAAAATTTTATTGGGGTTAGGGCTGGCTATTTTGCCGGCCCTTTTCATTACCCTGTCAATCACCGCAAATTTCGGGTCATTAGACTTGAACTATTGGTAATATACTTCATAATTTAGATCATATATTCATCTAAGTATTGGTGTATCAGTTTTATGTCAATTGATGTGATGAAGGTGGGGGAAGCCGAAAAACCTAACTAGAGTAGGCCGCTATTAAAGTTTTTGATCTTTTTTGATGGACAAAAAGATAGACGTTATGGCAAATCGAGCATGGTTTGTGTATACTGGAGCCCTTAACGACGATTTTTTAAACTCAGATAATTACCTTGCTGCTCCTTCTATTCCTGGGTGTTCTACAACGGGAAGAGAAATATGTAGCATTTACGGAATCGTTGATCGTTCTTCATATGGTGATCACCCTTCACCCATTAATGCAGATCCAAAGTTAAAATCATACATTATTAGTGCATTCACATTTAGTTCGGCTCAGCCCATAGGTTTAGGCGTAAAGCGTTATGTATATGTTAGAGATTGTTGCTAATGAGTATTATAAAATTCACAAAATGAGCATACCGAAAGTATCCTGTATCATGCCTACTGCAAACCGTCAGAAATATATTCCATTAGCAGTAAACTATTTCCTAAATCAAAGCTATAGAGACGCTGAACTCGTTATAATAGATGATGGTCTGGAATCAATTCAACCACTTTTACCAGACCACCGCCGGATAAAATATTTCTATACTGATCCAATTGGTAAAATAGGAATGAAAAGGAACTATGCTTGCGAGAAATCAGAAGGAGAAATCATTATGCATTGGGATGATGATGATTATTATGGTTACGATTGGATAAGCCGTTCTCTGAAGGCCTTAGAATCTTCAAATGCTGATATATGTGGATTAAATGATATTACTTTTTATTCGCCATTACAAAATAAATATTGGAGATATGCAGATACTGATGGAGAACGGCCGTGGTTATCAGGAGCAACTATGACATACCGGAAGGCATTCTGGGAAAAACATCCTTTTAAGGATGTGCAAATAGGTGAGGACCATGATTATGTTTGGAATAATGGTGCAACTATTTTCGCACATGATTATACAGATGGTTTCATCGCTACTCTGCATGCACACAATACAACATTAAAGCCATTCGAAAATAGTAAGCTTAAAAAGCACGCCAGTGTGTTTATGGATCCTGGTGTTTGATTGTGATACATATTTATGAATTATAATTTTGTGACTTTTGATATAGAAGGGGATTTGCCGAAAACCCTCTAAGAGAATAGGTGCCAAACTTAAGTTTTTATCCTTTTTGATTTATAAAATGTCTTATTATTATTTCAACAAGAGCATGTTATCAATATAATCAAGTTCCAGGTGGAGAATTGAATCCTATAAATTATATATATACTTCAGTATCCCCAGAATGTTCACTTTCAGATCCTTTAAAATGCACTTTATTAGGTTTGTATCAACCTGCATCTGTGCACCCAGCTACATTTAGTCCGAGATTGAACTTATATGTAAATGATGCGTTAGCATATGCTCATGCCCAACCTATATCTGGAAAAATATTTATTTATATGCGATCTGGATAAAATATAATGCCCATTAATAATTGTAACATATAGGGAAGTGCCGAAAACCCTGCAATAGAGTAGGCAGTATCAAAGTTTTTTGGTTCATTTTGATTTATAAAGGAACCTACTGGTTATGGCAACAAGAGCATGGTATAGATATTATTCAACACCAGGGGGCGAACTCGCTCCAATAAATTATTTATATGTTTCAGCACTACCCCCCACTTGCGAAATATCAAATCTAAATATATGTGCCGTACTAGGGGTGTATTTAGAAGGTGCAAGTTATCCTGGCTCATTCAGTGCAAGAATAAACTCATATATAAGTGAAGCGTTGTCACATGCAGCAGCACGACCTACTACGGGAAAAATATTTGTTTATGTAAAAGCTTGATTGAATGGCGTGACATTAATGTGTAGGGTCCTGATTGTTATGACAATTGGGACCTGGTCATAAATATTGGATAAATCATTTAATAGGCATGATCCAATAGCTGAATGTCTGATTTGCAAAAGGGAACCGGTATTTCTGTAATGGCATTGAGCCCCAGCTATCGATTCCCTGCAAACCACTCTGCTGTAAATCTACATGCATAAATATTCTTTCTCTTTTAACTAACTCTCCGGAATGATATTGTTTCTTATTAGTTTCAGGATCTAAATCGTCTAATGAATATGGTAGAGCAGAAAAATTAAATACAGTATCTGCCATCGCTATTTTAATCCCCTGTCCTTTTTTATCGGTCATAGTGAGCCATCTGACATCACTTTTATTACCGCTTTCTTGCGGACGGGCATAGGGATAGTATTGCTTATCAACTTCTTGTTTATAAATTCCTACTTTAGATGCAGTCTTTCTATCCCAGTAATTCTCGCCCGGTCCACGACCATAATAATTGATATTTGCGAGTTCTTTATCAAGCACTATATCAGTTCCAAATCTTAATAAGAGCGGGTAATCTCCTTGCACAGCCGTGAAGTTGATTGTGTTTTTTACAGAGCCATCCTGATAAATTCGATAAATGGATTCTACAATAGCATCACCATGAATGATATCTTTTTTGAATTTTAGGATATAGCTTCCATCGCTTTGTTTATTTATTTCAGACTTAATGATGGCGTTGTTTTGATAGGCGAGACGCCAACCCCTAAGCTTGGTATTAAACTCTGCACCAATGTCATTATCAGTTGGTGCGCGCCAAAATGACGGGGTAGGTCCATTTGTAATATATCTCCGACCTTTAAATTGGTAATTGGTTAGCTGGCCATCAGCAAGAGAGAAATCTATCTGGAAGTGGTTTCCTTTTAAAATTAATTTAACTGCTGTTTTACTAATAGATATTTCTCCATTAGTTTTTTTTGCTGGAAGATGTATATTCGGGGCACCTCTCCATGCAAACTGATCTTCTGCTATTGGAAAGCCGGCATCGGTAAACGGCTCCGATTTAATTAATTGATAACTTAGATTTAAAAAATATTCGTGACCAATTTGCGCTATTGTTTTAATTGGTAGCACATAATCTTTAGTACTCTGAGGATCAATTGTTAAATTATTCAAACTGCCATCTTCTACTATCTCCCCATCTTCAATCAACTCCCAGCGAGCGCTAATGTTACTTAGCGTTTTAAAGAAAAAACAATTTTTAATATGGAGTATATTATTACTGTGAGTGGTTTTAATATATTGATAGATCTTTTTGATCTCTACTGCCATTGGGGTCACCTTTCGATAAGCTGTAACTACCCCTTTAACACAAAAATTATTGTCAGACAGATCATCGTTAACTGGGCCGCTCAAAGGAAAGTCACCACCATAAGCCATTATTCTTTTGCCATTTTTTACGGTGTCTAAAGACTGATCTATCCATTCCCAGATAAATCCGCCCTGCAGACTTGGCTTACCTTCTATTACATCCCAATATTCCTTAAAATTTCCCAGACTATTTCCCATGATATGTGCATATTCACTCATAATCAGTGGTCTTGAAGGATTGGTATCTACATAGTCTCCCAAAGCACCTGGATGAGGATATTGCGGCACTACGATATCGGTATTGTAATCTAACTCTGCACGTTCATATTGTACCGGTCTGTCATCATTCCTTTTCAGCCATTCGTAACCTTCATAGAAGTTGACACCGTTGCCGGCTTCATTACCTAATGACCAGGTTATGATTGAAGGATGATTTTTGTCGCGCTCATACATTCTCCTGATTCTTTCTAAGTGGGGGATTTGCCATTGTTTATCGTTAGCTAGAGTATAGGCTAAATCATAGTACCGGCCGTGAGATTCGATATTCGCCTCATCAACCACATACAACCCATACTCATCGCACAATTCCATCCAATATGGATCTGGAGGATAATGGGAATGGCGGACAGCATTAATATTTAGTTTTTTCATCATTTCCATATCCTTGCGCATATCTTCATGACTTAAAGTGTGCCCTTGTTT
>Ga0247816_10000459_pt1 | contig 23039 bp, 16 predicted proteins | sample UWRJL209509C1_FD_179930 | JGI IMG/M metagenome (GOLD analysis project Ga0247816, IMG submission 179930) | Plant litter microbial communities from Arlington Agricultural Research Station in Wisconsin, United States - UWRJ-L209-509C-1 | ecosystem: Environmental > Terrestrial > Plant litter >...
AGCATCGCCGGTGTGGTGCTGCAGGTGGGGGAGCCGTTCTCCGGCCTCGATCTGCCGTCGGCCTCGCCGGGTCAACCGTTCCCGCGCCGTCGCGCCCGGCAGGAAGCCAAGGGGCGCTGACTTCCGCGCGCTGACCCGGCGCCGACGGACGCTGCGCCGACCGACTACACCACGCCGAGCGGCAGGTGGGCGCCAGCCGGCAGCTCCACGCGCAGCTCGTCACCCGGCGCCACCGTGCCGCCGACCAGCACGATGCCCATGATGCCGGCCTTACGCACGATCCGGCCGGAGGCATCCGTGCTCTTCAGCACCCTCTTGAGGCCCGGCTGGAACTTGTCGATCATCGAGCACGGGTCGCGGATGCCGGTGACCTCGACGACGGCCTCCGCGCCCAGGTGCAGCCGGGTGCCCAGCGGCAGGGCCAGCAGGTCGAGACCGGCGGTGGTGATGTTCTCGCCGAGCTGACCGGCCGTCACCTCGAACCCGTCCGCGGCGAGCTCGTCGAACAGTTCGGAACGCACCAGGTGCACCTGGGTGAGGTTCGGCCGGGTCGGGTCGTTGCGCTTGAGGTAGCGGTGCTGGGTCGTGGCACCGGCGTGCGAGTCACCCTCGATGCCGTGCCCGGCCACCAAACGGATGCTCGGAACCGTCGGTTTGCTGAACCGGTGCCTGTCGTCGCGGCTCACCGCGACCACGCTCTTCTGCTCACTCATCCCGCCATCATTCCAGATGCACCGCCCGGGCCGTGCCGGCTCAGCGCACGGATTCGACCGTGACGGCGCCGTTGGTGGTCTGCACGGTGATCGACCGGCTGGAGGTCTGGTCGGTGGGGACGGAGGCGGTGTCGACCTGACCGTTGGTGGTCTGCGCGGTCACTCGGTAGGTCACCCCGTCGTCGGGGACCCGCACCGTGATCCCGCCGTTGGTGCTGGTCGCGGTGACATCCTCCGGGGCATCCGCGAACTGCAAGCTGATCGCCCCGTTCGTGGTCGCCGCCGACACCGTCTTAGCGGTGGCGTCGGTCACCCGGATGGCGCCGTTGGTGCTGCGCAGTTCGGTGCGTCCCACGCTGCCGGTGGTCTCGATCGCTCCGTTGGTGGTGCCGAGGTCCAGCCGACCGCTCAGCCCGACCGCGGTGATGCGCCCGTTCTCGCCATCGACGGTGACGGGCAGGTCGCGGGGCAGCGCAACGGTCACCGTGACCGAGCAGCGGCTGAACAGTGCGGCGCGGCAGCCGCCTCGCACCTCGGTGACGCCGCCCTCGGTCGTGGCCGTGAGGGTGGGCCGATTGCCGAAGAAGGTGCCGGTCATCGTGACGTGCACCTCCTCGTCGGGGCTCTGCCGCAGGTCGATGTCCGCGTTGGGCAGCTGCACACTGAGGGTAGAGCCCGCGGCCAGATCAGCCTTGAGGTCGACCGAGCCGGTGCGCCCGGACAGCGTGACGGAGAAGGCCACGATCAGCAGGATCAGGCCCACCAGCGACAGTGCGAAGAACAGAATGGTTCGTGAGCGCGACGACAGCCCGGGCGGCCGGGGCGGCCGGGGCGGCCCAGGCGGCACGGACGGATCGGTCATGGCGGGCTCCCCGGTGAACGGTTTCAGCGGGGAATGTAGCAGGGTTGCCGAGGGCTCAACAGGCCGGCGCCGGGCGTCCCGGCGTCTGGTGTCCCGGCGTCTGGCGCGCCGGTTAGCGGCGGTCGCGGTTGCGGTAGCGCAGCAGGCGGGCACGCACCGAGAGGATGCCGCCGATGACCAACAGCACCACCGCGACGGGCAGCAGCACGCTCATCCACTGGTTCTCGGTGAAGGCGTTGAAGATCAGGATGGCCACGGCGAGACCGCTGAACGCGAACGCGGCGACGGTATAGGTGGTGAACGACCAGGATTTCACGGGTAAGCATCCAATCTGCAGCGCGCAGCGTTACGGGCGCCGGGCAGGTTCAACGCTAGCAGCGCGGCCGATGCCGCCCGTCGAGCCCCGCCGAAGCCGCGAACTGGGGGAGTGGATGAGGGATTCGGTCGAGACGACCGTAGGCTGGATGTCTAGCCGCTGAAAATCAAGATGGGTATGTGTTGTGAAGGTCATTAGCTACAACCTCCGTAAGAACCGTGCCAGCGGTGAACTCCTGGCACTGGCAGAGCGGTACGACCCGGACCTGCTGTGCCTGCAGGAATGCGACACCCTCGACCTGCCCGCCGAGGTCGGACTGTTGCACCTGGCCGATTCCACCACCCGCAACCGGCTCGGTCTGGCCGTGTACTACCGGCGTGACCGTTTCACCGCGCAGGAGACGAAGACCTTCGCGCTGAAGAAGTCGCTGCACGACCGGGTGCTCACCCCCGCGCATGAACGCCTGATCGGTACCCGCCTGCACGATATCGTCGCCGGCCGGGAATTAGTGGTGGCCTCCTTCCACGCCGCCCCGCTCACCGCGCTCAACTCGCTGCGGCGCAATCAGATCCGCTCCGCCCACGAAGAACTGGCGGCGCTCGGCCCCAACCTGCCCACGCTCATGGTCGGTGACTACAACTACCCGATCTTCCAGAAGCAGCTCAGCGCCGAGGTGCGCTCGTCGGGCTACGACCTCACCCTCAGCGACAGCCGCACCTACACGCGGTACAAGTTCTTCCGCGGCCACTTCGACCTGGCCACGTCAGTGGGTCTCACCATCGACAACGTTGAGACCCTGCCACGCGGCACCTCAGACCACATGCCCATCCTGGTCACGTCGTCGTACACCGCGCCGCCCGCCGGCGTTGAAACGGATGCCGCGGCCGGGACCCTGCCCGGCGGCGAGTTCTCGATCTAATCCCGCGTCACCCGCCGGGCCACCTCCAGGTGGGCCCGCCGGTTTCCACCTGCCCGCCGGGGTATCGCTAGAGTCGTGCGTACCTCACCCGAAGGAGTGTCCATGTCCGGTCCCGGTTTTGCCGTGATCGACCTGGAGACCACCGGACTCTTCTCCGCCGGCGACGACCGGGTGATCGAGCTTGCCGTGGTGCACGTCAGCGACCGGGGACATCTTGAAGGCCGCTGGGAGACCCTGGTCAACCCGGGCCGGGACCTGCCCCGCCGGGACAGCGCCCGCGCCGACGGCCAACGCTTCAGCCCGGCCGACATCCTCGGCGCCCCCACCTTCGCCCAGGTGGCGCCCCGGCTGGCCGAGCTGCTGAGCGGCCGGGTGCTCGTTGGCCACAACGTCGGCTTCGATCTCGGCTTCCTGCGCGCCGAACTCGACCGGGCCGGCCACCCGGTACCCGCCGACCCGGTCAGCCTGTGCACCATGCAACTGGCCAGGGACTTCCTACCTGGCGCCGGCCGGTCGCTCGCCGACTGCTGCGCCGCCCTCGACATCGACCTCGACGGTGCCCACCGGGCCTCGGTCGACGCCCTCGCCACCGCCCGGCTGCTGGCCGCGTACATCGAGGCAGCGGATGCGCCGGAGTTCTGGTTCGCGCACCTCAGCGCCGCAGTGGAGCAGGCGTGGGCCGCCGCCGCCACCGCCGCCACCGAAAACCGTGCCGGGGACGTCGGCACCGCGGCGTGGTGCACCCGATCGGTGTCGGCGCATCCACTGGCCGCGGCATCGTTTCTGGAGCGTATCGTCGCCCGGCTGCCGAACGTGGCCGGACCGGGCGAGTACGTGGACTACCTCGGCCTCGTCGACCGGTGCCTGCTCGACCAGCGCTTCTCGGCCAGGGAAGGGCAGGCGCTGACGCATCTGGCCGGCCAGCTGGGTCTCGGCGCGGCGACGGTGCAGAGCCTGCACCGGCAGTACTTCGCCGCGCTGACCGAGATCGCCTGGTCAGACGGCATCCTCACCGCGTCGGAACTGACCGACCTGGCGGCCGTCGGCATGCTGCTCGACCAGCCGACCGCGGTCATCGCCGTCGCCCTGGACGAGACCCGGCAGCAGAACCCGGCCCCCGTCGGTCACGCCCAGGTCGGCCCCGGCTTCGCGCTGCAGCCCGGCGACCTGGTGGTACTCACCGGCGAGATGAGCAGGGTGCGCAGCGACCTGGAGCAAGAGCTGGCGCGGCAGGGTCTGGTGCCGTGGCGGGCGGTGACCAAGAAAGTGAAGCTGCTGGTGGCGGCGAACCCCGACTCTCTGTCGGGCAAGGCGCGCAAGGCCCGCGACTACGGCATCCCGATCGTCGACGAAGCCACTCTCGCCCGGCTGGCCGGCGGGTTCAGCGCGCCCTGGAACTAGCCAGCCGGCGCACGTTGGTTCCGCGGGCGCACCTCCATCCCGTGGGCGCATGTTCTACCGTGCGCCAGCGAGAGAAAGGTGCGCCGCGACCGACCGCGTCAGCGCACCTGCAGCATGTCGCCGCGCTCTGGGTGCTTCTGAAACCAGTCCGCCACGTACGAACAGTCCGCCGAGATCGCCTTGGTGCCGGTGGCTTCCACATCGTTCACCGCGAACTCCACCACCCGGGCGGCCAGGCCCTGGCCGCGCAGGCGGGGCTCGGTGTAGGTGTGGTGGAAGGCGACCCGGTCGCCCTGCACCCGGTAGTCGACCAGGGCGGCGAGCTCGTCGTCGACGTACAGGGCGTAGCGGGAGGCATCCGGTTCGTGAGCGAGGACTGTGGTCATGAGTTCAGGCTACGCCTCTGTGCAGCCGAAAAGCGGATGCCCGCCCGGTGTCGGCGGGGTCAGGTAACCTGACCAGATCCCCGAGTCGGAGGCGACGAATAGTGTTCTTGCTTGACAACACCGTGATCTTCAGCGCCAGCGACCTCGGCGCCGCCGCCGGCTGTGAGTGGGCGCTCATGCGCAAGCTCGACGGCAAGCTCGGCCGGGTCGACACCGTGCCGGACGACGGCGACGCCATGCAGCACCGCGCCGGCGCGCTCGGGGACGCGCACGAACTGCGCACGCTGGAACGGTTGCGGCAGACCCGCGACGTGGTCGAGTTCGCCCGGCCGCCGATGAAGGAGCTGCCGCGGGCCGCCGCCGAGACCGCCGCGGCGTTCCGGGACGGTGCCGACGTGCTCTTTCAGGCCACCTTCTACGACGGCCGGTTCGTGGGCTTCGCGGACTTCATCATGCGCACCGATGCCGGGGCGTACGAGGTCTACGACACCAAGCTGGCCCGGTCCGCCAAGATCACGGCGCTGCTGCAGGTGGCCGCGTACAGCGATCAGCTCGACAAACTCGGCATCCCCGTGGGCGAGAACGTGCACCTGTTGCTCGGCGACGGCCGCACCAGCACCCACCGGCTGCTCGACATCCTGCCGGTGTACCGCAAGCGCCGCGACCGGCTGGAACGGTTGATCGACGAACGCGTCTCCGATCCGTCGCCCACCCCGTGGGGCGACCCGCGCTACACGGCCTGCGGGCGCTGCGCCGCCTGCGCCGTCGAGGTGGAGGCGCACCGGGACGTGCTGCTGGTCGCGGGCATGCGGCTCACCCAGCGCCGGCACCTGCTCGAGGTCGGCATCCGCACCATCGAACAGCTCGCCGCCAGCAGCGGCCCGGTCGACGGCCTAGTGGAGGCCACCACGGAGGCCCTGCGCGCCCAGGCCAGGCTGCAGCTGCAGTCCAGGCAGCTCGCCGTCGGCCAGCCCGGCCACACCGACGCCCCCGCCTATGAGGTGTACAACCCGATCGCGCTCGGCGCCCTGCCCGAACCCGACGCCGGCGACATCTTCTTCGACTTCGAGGGCGACCCGCTCTACAGCGAGGCCGCGCCCGGCGACGACCGGGCCGAGTGGGGGCTGGACTACCTGTTCGGCCTGATCGAGACCGACGGCACCTTCCGGGCATTCTGGGCGCACGACTTCGTCGAAGAACGCCAGGCGCTGGTCGACTTTCTCGCCTACGTCGCCGAGCGCCGCGCCCGCCACCCTGGCCTGCACATCTACCACTACGCCGCCTACGAACGCACCCACCTGCTGAACCTCGCCGCCCGGCACGGCATCGGCGAAGACGCCGTGGACGACCTGCTGCGCGACAACGTGCTGGTCGACCTGTACCCGGTCGTGAAGAAAAGCCTGCGGGTGGGCTCGCGCAGTTACTCGATCAAGAAGCTCGAACCGCTCTACATGGGCGACGACCACCGGGAAGGCGTCGACAACGCCGCCGACTCCATCACCGAGTACGCCGACTCCCGGCACCTGTTCCTCGCCGGTGACACCGCCGCGGCGCAGGCCAAACTCGACGCCATCGCCGATTACAACGAATACGACTGTCTCTCCACCCTGCGACTGCGGGACTGGTTGCTCGCCCGGGCCGACGAGAACGGCATCCCGCGCGCCGTGGCCCGCGACCTCGACCTCGGCATCCCGGTGCGCGAACCCAGCCCGGTCTACCTCGCGTTGGCCGCCGAGGTAGCGGATGCCCAACTCAGCGACCGAACGGACGACCAGACCGCCATCGCCCTCGCCTCCGCCGCTATCGACTACCACCGGCGGGAGGGCAAGAAGTTCTGGCAGGAACACTTCGACCGGCTGCGCAACCCCGTGGACGAGTGGTCCGCGACCCGGGATGTGCTGATCGTGGACCAGGTCACGGTCGAACGCGACTGGGCCCTGATCGGTCGTGACCGCAACCTGTCCCGGGTGCTGCGCATCCACGGTGAACCGGCTCCGGGGAGCTCGCTCAAACTCGGCCAGCGGCCGTTTCTGCTCTTTGACCCGCCCTATCCGCCGCTCGCGGCGACCGGCGAGCCCGGTTCGCGGGTGGCGCACGAACGCACCGAGATCACCGGCCTCGTCGACGAGGTCACCGGCGAGGAAGTGCTCTTCGTCACCGAGAAGCTCGGCAAGGGCATGGACGCCTACGACCAGCTGCCGATGGCCCTCACCCCGGCCACGCCGCCGCCGCCGGGCACCCAGGTGCCGGCCATCGCCGACTGGGGTCAGCGGGTGCTCGACGCCCTGCCGGCCATGCTGCCCGATCCCGCCCTCGACATTTTGCGCCGCCAGCCGCCGCGACGGTCGGCCGGCGCCGGACTGCCGCCGGTGAACGGCGACATCACCACGGCCATCCGCGACAGCCTGCTCACCTTGGAGCGGTCCTACCTGGCCGTTCAGGGCCCACCCGGCACGGGCAAGACCTACACCGGCTCGCGCGTGATCGCCGAGCTGGTCCGCGACCACGGCTGGGAGGTCGGCGTCGTGGCGCAGTCGCACGCCACCGTGGAGAACATGCTTTCGGCCGTGCTCAAGGCCGGGCTGGCCAGCGGGCACGTGGGCAAGAAGGCCAAATCGGGGGAGGAGGCCGCCACCACGCCGTGGACCGCGCTGACGCCCAACCAGTTCGGCGAGTTCACCGGGCAGGCTGGCGGGTTTGTGCTCGGCGGCACCGCCTGGGACTTCAGCAACGCCGGTCGCATCGAACCCGGCTCGCTCGACCTGCTGGTGATCGATGAGGCCGGTCAATTCTCGCTGGCCAGCACCATCGCCTCCGCCGTGGCCGCTCGGCGGTTGTTGCTGCTCGGCGACCCGCAGCAGCTGCCGCAGGTGAGCCAGGGCTCGCATCCGGAGCCCGTCGACGTCTCGGCGCTGGGCTGGCTGACCGACGGGCACGACGTGCTGCCCGCCGAGCTCGGCTACTTCCTGGCCAAGAGCTGGCGGATGCACCCGGCCGTCTGCGCCCCCGTCTCCCGGTTGTCCTATGAGGGCAAGCTCGAGTCCCAGGCCGCCGACAGGTTCCTCGACGGCATCGAACCGGGTTTGCACCCGGTGCCGGTTCCGCACGTTCTGAACTCGACCTCCTCGGTGGAAGAGGCCGACACCGTGGCGGAGCTGATCGGGTCGTTGCTCGGCCGCGACTGGACCGTTGGCGGTACCGTGCGTGAGCTGGGCCAGGACGACCTGATCGTGGTCGCGCCGTACAACGCCCAGGTGGAGACCATCCGGCAACGGCTGGGGTTGTCCGGTTGGCACGACGTGTCGGTGGGCACCGTCGACAAGTTCCAGGGTCGTGAGGCCGCGGTGGCGATCGTGTCACTCGCGGCGTCGTCGGCGGAGGAGGTGCCGCGTGGTCTGGAATTCCTCCTGCTGGCCAATCGGCTGAACGTGGCGATCTCCCGGGCGCAGTGGGCGGCGTACCTGGTCTACTCGCCGGCGCTCACCGATTCCCTGCCGCACAACGCCGGCACGATGGCGCAGCTGAGTGCCTTCATCACCCTGGTCGAGCCCGCCTGACCCGCTCCGCCGGGGTCGTCCCCAGGTCGTCTCGCTGGGTCTCGACAGGCTCGACCACCGATCGGGGGTGCGGCCCGGTTTCAGCGCTGCAGTTCCTCCACGAAGCTCGGCGGTAACACCACGTTGTCGCCGGCGCCGGCGAAGAACGGCGCGATCTCCATCGGCGTGTAGCCGGCGATGCCGCAGCCGATCTCGGTGACCAGGAACCGGAGGTCGGGGCGGTCGGCCGCGAACTCCAGGAACCCCGCGACCTCGTGCTCGAGAATGTGCAGGCCGCTCATGCTGTTGATCGCGTACGACCGGCCGTGCAACCCGTGGCCCTGACCCCACACCGCGCCGAACTGCTGGTGCGCCTGCGCGGCCGCCCCGCCCGCGTGCAGTCCGCCCGCATTAGAGCCGAAAACGAAGATCTCACCAGGTTCGAGACGGGTGATCCGCATGGGTCAGACTCCTTCGGGCGCCTTCGGATTGAGGCGGTTGGTGGGGTCGAGCTTCATCAAGAGCTGGTTGGAGATGGCGTCGAGCTGGGCCACCTGCTCATCGGTGAGCGGGTCGATCACGTTCTCCCGCACCGTGCGCACGTGCCCGGGGGCAGCTTCCTGCACTGCCGCCCAGCCCTCGTCCGTGAGCGCGGCGTTGGTGGCTCGCCGGTCGGTGGGACAGGGGCTGCGCTTGACCAGTCCCCGATCCTCCAGACGCTTCACCACGTGCGAGAGCCGAGGCAGGCTGGAGTTCGTCATCGAAGACAGCCCGGTCATGCGCAGGGTCCGGTTCGGGGCCTCGGAGAGCATCGCGAGAACGTAGTACTCGAAGTGACTGAGGTCGGAGTCACGTTGCAGCTGGGAGTCCAACAGGCCCGGCACCAACTCGACGACCGCGACAAACCGCATCCAGGCGTGCAGCTGGGCCTGGTTGAGACCCTGGACGGCCTGACGACCGTCGCCGTCCTGCGGCGATTCGGGCCCGCCGGAGGTGAAGTTTGTGTCCATGAGAACAGCTTAGCCAACGCCCTCAACCTTTTGGTTGACGCGACAAGTAATTCGAGGTACATTACTTGTAACAACAACTAATCATCCGCCGCGAGGCGGGGAGGAGCACAACATGACGAGCATCAGCATCATCGGAGCGGGCAACATGGGATCCGCCATCGCGGCAATCGCGGCCACGGGCGGCGCGACCGTTCAGCTGCTGGCCCAGGATGCCGAGAAGACGACCGCCGCCGCTGCCGCCGCCGGCGCATCCGTCGTGTCGGGCGCTGTGGGGGACACCCTCACCGGTGACATCGTCGTGCTCGCCCTGCCGTACCCGGCTGTCGCCGGGGTGCTCGCGCAGTACGCCGGTCAGCTCGACGGCAAGATCGTGGTGGACATCACCAACCCGCTCGACTTCGCCACCTTCGACTCGCTCGTTGTGCCGGCGGACGGCTCGGCCGCCCAGGTGATCGCCGACAGCATTCCCGAGGCCCGCGTGCTCAAGGCGTTCAACACAACCTTCGCCGCGACCCTCGCCACCAATGGCGTCAACGGCGTCGCGCCCACCACCGTGCTCATCGCCGGTGACGATGCCGCCGCCAAGGACGCCCTCATCGGTGTGCTGGCCGCCGGTGGCGTGGCCGCCGTCGACGCCGGTGCGCTCAAGCGCGCCCGCGAGCTCGAGGCCCTCGGATTTTTGCAGCTCACCCTCGCCGCCGGCAACTCGATCGGCTGGACCGGCGGTTTTGCACTGGTGAAGTAACAGCCCGCGAGCTGTGAGATCAACCCCGAAAATCGTTGATTTTCGGGGTTTTTCTCACGGTTCGCGAGTGGGTGCTACTCGAGGAGGCCGCGGATGTCGTCGGCCGTCAACTGTGCCGCGAACACGGCGTCATCATCGAGCACGGCCTGCACCAGCTTGGCTTTGGATTCCTTGAGGGCCATCACCTTGTCTTCGATGGTGTTGGCGGCCACCAGCCGGTAGACCATCACGTTCTTGGTCTGCCCGATGCGGTGGGTGCGGTCGATCGCCTGGCTCTCGCTGGCCGGGTTCCACCACGGGTCGAGCAGAAAGACGTAGTCCGCCTCGGTCAGGTTGAGTCCGAACCCGCCGGCCTTGAGGCTGATCAGGAACACCGGATTGTCGCCGGTCTTGAACTCCTCGATCACACCCGGTCGGTCCATGGTGGAGCCGTCCAGGTAGCTGAACGGGATGCCCTGCGCCGTGAGCCTGGCTGCGGCGAGAGCCAGGTACGAGGTGAACTGGCTGAAGATCAATGACCGGTGGCCCTCGGCGAACACCTCGTCGAGCTGTTCGAACAGGGCATCCAGTTTGCTCGAGGGCACGTCGGCGAATTCGTCGTCGATCAACGAGACATCCAGGCTGAGCATGCGCAGCAGGGTGATGGACCGGAACACGATGAACCGGTTGGCCTCGAGATCGTCCATCAGACCGAGCAGTTTCTGCCGTTCCCGCTGCAGATAGGTGTCGTAGATCTCGCGGTGCTCCGGCGACAGGTCGATGCGAAGTACCTGCTCCTGCTTCTCCGGCAGGTCGCGGGCGACGACGTCTTTGGTGCGGCGCAACATGAGCGGGCGGATGCGCCGGCGCAGCCGGGTGATCAACTCCTGCTGGGTACGCACCTTGCGTTCGGCCGGACGCAGGTACTCCTCGGTGAACCGGCGGGCGGAGGGGAACAGGCCGGGCGCCACGATCGAGAACAGCGACCACAGTTCGAGCAGGTTGTTCTCCATCGGTGTGCCCGTGACCGCGAGGGTGAACGGGACATCGATGTACTGCGCCGACCGGTACACCTGGGAGGTGCGGTTCTTCACGAACTGCGCCTCGTCCAGAATCAGACCGGACCAGCCGAGGGCCTGATAAGCGTCGAAATCCAGCCGGAACAGGGCGTACGACGTGACCAGCACGTCCACATTCTGCGCCTGATCGGCCACCGTGCGCCCACTGGTGGCTTGGGTGCTGGCGACGGAGGCCACACGTAAGCCGGGGGTGAACTTGGCCGCCTCGGCCACCCAGTTGGAGGTCACCGAGGTGGGGGCCACGACCAGGAACGGCCGTCGGGGTGCGTCGGCGTCGCCGGCCGAGACGGGAGCGGGGCTCTGCACGGCGTGGCTGATCAGGGCCAGCACCTGCAGCGTCTTGCCCAGGCCCATGTCGTCGGCGAGGATGCCGCCGAGGCCGTGCTGCCAGAGGAACACCAACCACTCGAAACCGTCCACCTGATACGGGCGCAGGGTGGCGTTCAGCCCGGCCGGCAGCTCAGTCGCGCGCGGGAGGGCTTCACCGCGCTCGAGCTGCAACAGGCCATCGACGGCGGCCCGCCAGGAGACGGCCTGCTCGGTCTCGTCGGCGAGGTCTTCGAAGTCGCTCCAGAGGCTGGCCTGGTGTCGGTTGATGCGCAGCCCGGTTTCCCACTCCTGCAGCGCCCTGGCCTCGTCGATCAGATCACGCAGCCGGTCGAACACCGGCTGGGTGAGCGAGAGGTAGCTGTTGTCGACCAGAAGCAGCTTCTTGCGGCCCTTGACCAGGGCCGTGAAGATCGGGTTGAACGGGATGCTGCGACCGTCGATCTTCACCAGCACGCCGAGGTCGAACCAGTCACGCTTCTCGGTCTCCACCACGGTCACGGTCAGTTGCGGGGTCGCGGTGAGCTCGCGGTAGTCCGGCTGGTCGCCGACCCGGTCTACCCGCACGCCCGGCACGGTGCCCAGCCGCGGAAGAGTCTTGTCGGTGTACTCGGCGGCCGGGAGTCCCTTGAGCGTGACCGGCGGGGCCTCCGGGTCGGCCGGGGCCGTGTCGGGCAGCGTCGGCACCGCGTCGTGCAGTCGGCTCAGCAGGTCGTCCTCGGCCTCGGTGTCGCGGTCGCCCTGCCACTGCCAGGCCAGACGAACCGCCTGCTGCGGCTCGAAACTCACGGTGTGCACGAGGGTGGGTGGCGGTGCCGGCGGAAACTCGATCGAGGCATCCGTGCTCGTCACCGGCACCCCGCGGCGCAGGGCCGGGTAGTACTCGCGCAGGAACTCGGCCACCTCGTCGGCAGGCACGACCAGGGTGGGCGCGCTGTCTGCGCCGAAACCGCCGAGCAGGCGGCGCTGGTCGGGGGTCAGCGTGCCGGGGACCGGTGCCAGCACGATTGCGGGCTCGGCACCGAGGTTGTAGGCGTAGACGCCGTGGTTGCCGATGCTGCCGGCGTCGGCGACCGGATGCTGCCGACCGTCGATATCGAGTCGCGGCGAGAGGGTCAACTGGGTGGGGGCGCCGTCGCCGTCAACGTGCATGGCACCGTCGAGCCGCACCGTCGCGGACCGGCCCACCGTCACGTCGGCGTCCTTGTGGCTCCCGGCGAGACCGATGCCCAGCCGGGCGGCGTCGTCGAGCAGGTGCCACAGCAGCGGGCTCTCGAACTCATCGAGGTAGAGCCATTCGGTGTCCTGGCCGTTGTAGACCGGCCGGTCCACCCGGTGTAGAGGCACGAACTGGCAGAACCAGCGGTGCTGTTCTTCGTTGAGGTTGAGCCGGTTGAGCTGGTAGCCCACGTTGCTCCAGGTGAGCGTGGACTTGACCCACTTGCCGGAGTCGCTGCGGATGACCGGGCGCACGCCGAGCCGGTAGGCCCCGGTTCGCGGCCGGGCGACCGAGGCGCGCACCGCGGTGGCGCCGCGCCAGCGGTCACTGGTGCGCGGGGTCTGCTCGCGCAGTTCGAACAAGAGGCCCATCGAGACGCGTGGGGTGCTGACGGTGGCGTCGGGGCCGGACTGGGTGCCGGTGCCGTCGAGTGCGGATGCCGTCGACTGGTCGACCTCACCGGTCAGGCTTGCGACCATTGCTTTCCAGTGCGTCTGACCGGGTGTTTCGCCGGCGGCACCCCGACTGGACCGGCCGGTACCGCGGCCGGGCGCCCGGCGGGGCGGGGGGTCGGTGGGCGGCATGGTTCCATGCTCTCACGCGCCGCCGACAGCCCGCCGAGGGCTGCCGGCGGCGCGGGTCAACCCTCCGGTCAGGCCACCACGCCGTCGTCCACGCTCGCGTCGTCGCCGAGTGCGGCGAAATCGCCTTCACCCGATGGATGCGCCCCGGCCGCGTCGATCAACCAGGCGTAGTCGAAGGCCCGCTCGCGCCAGCCGGCGTACCGGCCGGAGACGCCGCCGTGGCCGGCCGACATCTCGGTCTTGAGCAGAGCATCCGCCCCCACCTCACGCAGCCGGGCGACCCACTTGGCCGGCTCGACGTAGAGCACCCGGGTGTCGTTCAGGCTGGTGACGGCGAGAATGCGCGGGTAGTGGGTCTGGTGCACGTTCTCCAACGGGGAGTACGACTTCATGTAGGCGTAGACCTCGGCGTCGTGCAGCGGGTCGCCCCACTCGTCCCACTCGATCACCGTCAGCGGCAGGTCGGGGTCGAGGATGGAGGTGAGCGGGTCGACGAACGGCACCCCGGCGAGGATGCCGGAGAACAGGCCAGGCGCCAGGTTCGCGACGGCGCCCATCAGGAGGCCTCCCGCGCTGCGCCCCTCGGCCACGAGCCGGTCGGCCGAGGAGTAGCCGCAGTCGATGAGGTGCTCGGCGCAGGCCACGAAGTCGGTGAACGAGTTGCGCTTGGCGTGGGTCTTGCCTTTTTCGTACCAGAGCCGGCCCAGCTCGCCGCCTCCGCGCACGTGGGCGACCGCGAAGATCATGCCGCGGTCGAGCAGGCTGAGCCGGGAGATGCTGAACGACGGGTCGATGCTGATCTCGTACGAGCCGTACCCGTAGAGCAGTGTGGGTGCGGGAGTTCCGGGCTCGACGAGGTCTTTGCGGTAGACGATCGAGATGGGCACCCGGGTGCCGTCGGCGGCGACCGCCCACTCGCGGCGCTGCTCGAACAGTGACGGGTCGTAGTGGCCGAGCACCGGCTGCTGCTTGAGCAGGCGCAGCTCACCCGTGGCCACGACGTAGTCGTAGACCGTCGAGGGGGTGACGAAGCTGGTGTACCCCAGCCGGATGGTGGGCTGGTTCCACTCCGGGTTGCCGCCGGTGCCGACCGAGAACAGTTCCTCGTCGAAGGTGAGTTCGGTGAGGCCGCCGCCGCGCTTGGTGGCGAAGGCCACCCGGGTGAGCCCGTCCTTGCGGTACTCCACGACCACGAAGTCGCGGAAGGCGTCGACGCTTTCCAAGCGGATGCGCTCGTTGTGCGCCAGCACCACCCGGCGGTCACCGCGTGGGTCGTTTGCGGCCACGCTGACCAGCTCGAAGTTGACGGCGTTGTGGTTGTGGACGATGAGGAGGCGGTCTTCGCCGTCGATCACGGCGTGCTCAACGTCGTATTCCACGTTGTCCTGCCGTGGCCAGACCACCTCGAACTCGCCGGTGGGGTCGGTGGCGTCGAGCAGCCGGGTCTCGCTGGTCACGCTGGAGCCGGCCTCGATGAGCAGGTAGCGGTTGCTGCGGGACCGGCCAACGCCGACCCAGAACCGTTCGTCGGGTTCGGTGAACACGGTGACGTCGGCCTCCACCGGGCTGCCGACCTCGTGGCGCCAGACGGTGTCCGGGCGCCAGGCGTCATCCACTGTGGTGTAGAAGATGTAGCGGCCGCTCGGGTCGAAGAGTGCGCCGGCGCTGGTGTTGCCGATCTCGTCGGCGAGGTTCTCGCCGGTCGCGATCGTGCGCACGCGCACGGTGTAGCGTTCGTCGCCCTCGAGGTCCACGGCGTAGAGCAGCTGGGTGCCGTCGTCACTCACGTCGAAGCTGCCGAGCGAGTAGAACTCGTGCCCGGCGGCTTCGGCGTTGTCGTCGAGCAGCACCTCTTCACCGGGCAGGCCCGGGGCCGGGCGGGCGGCGTCGTCGGCATCCGCTGCCGGGGCCGGGTCGATCACCGGGGGAGTCCAGTCGTCGGGTGCGCTGATCGGGGCGCGGCAGTGGATGCCGTACTCCTTGCCCTCCACCGACCGGGTGTAGTGCCAGAACTCACCGCGGCGCACCGGGACGCTCAGATCGGTCTCCTGGGTGCGGTCCTTGATCTCTTCGAAGATCTGCTCCTGCAGCAGTTCCAGGTGGTCGGTGCGCTTCTCGGTGTAGGCGTTCTCGGCCTCCAGATGCGCGATCACCTCGGGGGAGTCCTTGTCGCGCAGCCACTCGTAGTTGTCGACGTAGACATCGTTGTGGTGGATGCGCTGGGTGGGCTTCTGCGCGGCGACGGGAGGAAGGTTCATCTCTTCAGCGTACCGATCCCGCCTGAGCCTGGCACGGGTGGGTATGCGTCGGCTCACCGCCGGTGGTCGAGCCTGTCGAGCTGTGGGGGCGCTTCGCGCCCGGGTGGGAGCGAAAGGATCTTGTGGCTGGGTTGGGTGGGGTCGCATGATGGTGCTGTCGCGGTCGTCGCCGGTGGGTCTTAGTGCTGCGAGCCTGATGTCGAGCTTGGTGTGGAGGGTTCCACGGGACCCGTGGATTGGTGCCTGCGGTTGTCATGGTCGCAGAGCCCGTTTAGGAGAATCCTGATTTCATCCGCCCTCTCCGCGACTTCGGTGGTCCCGGCCGGGGCCGCCTGGGAGCGAGAGCGGGAGGACATCATGGACGTGCTGCATGAACGGGCAGCTGGGCTGGATATTTCCAAGAAGGACGCGAAGGTTTGCGTTCGGGTGCCGTCGAAACGCGCCGGGTATTACGCCAACACGATCACCACCTATGGGGCGTTCACGAATGACATCTTGCGGTTACGACGAGATTTAGAGCAGGCCGAAGTGACGGTCGTGGTGATGGAAGCCACGGGCGATTATTGGAAGCCGTTCTTCTTCGTTCTGGCCGAAACGTTGAACGTTCAGCTGGTGAACGCGAAGCAAGCGAAGAACATCCCCGGCCGCAAAACGGATGTCTCCGATGCCCGTTGGTTGGCGGAACTGGCCGCGCACGGGTTGCTGCGCTCCTCGTTCGTGCCGCCGGAACCGATCCGGCAGTTGCGCGACCTCACTCGCACCCGGACGAACCTGACCCGGGAACAAACCCGCGAGTATGCGCGAATGGAGAAGAACCTCGAGGATGCGGGCATCAAACTGTCGTTGGTGGCGTCATCGCTGACGACACAATCGGCGCACGCGATCCTGGCCGCGATGGTCGACGGGGAACGCGACCCGCACGTCCTCGCGGGCCTCGCGCATGTCTCCATGATCAAGAAGGCCCCGGAACTCGTCGAGGCCCTCACCGGCCGGTTCTCGGACCACCACGCATTCATGGTCAAACTGCACCTCGACCGCATCAACGAAATCGGCGCGTCAGTTCAACGACTCAACGACCGAATCGATTCGGTGATGGAACCTTTTCTGCCCGCCCGGGAAGCACTCTCGATGATTCCCGGGCTCTCTAAAATCAGTTCGGAGAACATCCTCGCCGAGATCGGCATCGACATGAGCGTGTTCCCCACCTCCGCCCACCTCGCCTCCTGGGCCGGCGTTTGCCCGGGCCAAAACGAATCAGCCGGGCGAATCAAGTCCACCAAAACCCGGCCCGGCGATAAATACCTCAAGGGCTACCTCGGAGCCGCGGCCCTCTCGATCAGCCGCTCCGACACCACCTACCTCAGCGTGAAATTCCGTCGCATCCAGGCCCGCGCCGGGAAACTCAAAGCCGTCGTCGCGATCGAACACACCCTGCTCGTCATCATCTGGAACATGCTCAGCACCGGCGAGCTCTACTCCGAACTCGGCGTCGGATACCGACAAACCCGCGACCCCGACAAACTGCGCGACCGGGCCATCAGAAAACTCCAAGCGCTCGGCTACGAAGTGGAAGTCACACCCACCGCAGCCGCATAACCTCACCACTCTTTCTTAGGAGACCAGGTGACCCGGCTCATGGATGCCGCGGAAGCGTCCGAAGGCCACTCGCGGGATCTCGACAGGCTCGATCACCGATCGGGTGAGACGGCCAGCGGGTCGCGACCATCCCGGTGGTCGAGCTTGTCGAGACCTGGTGACCATTCGTGCGGATGCCGCGGGAGCGACTCGAGGGCGGCTTGCGGGATCTCGACACGCTCGATCACCGGGCTCCTTTACGCGCGCGCCCCCGCCGGGCTAGGGTGCCCGCGAGCGGAGGCGAGCATGCATCAGAACGAGAACCTGCACGACGAGCGACTGGACCGGGTGCTGCGGGAGCGGCTGCTGCCCGCCGTCTACCGGGCGCGGCATCCGCTCACCGTCACCGCCTGGGCGGCACCGGCCACCGCACTGGATGCGCCGGTGCGCGTCGGCGAGGCCGTGCGGCAGTCGTTCAGCCCGCTCGCCCCCGGCGCGACCTGGGGCACCCCGTGGGGCAGCACCTGGCTGCACCTCACCGGCACCGTGCCCGCCGAGTGGACGCGACTGCCCGGCACCGAAGCCGAGGTGGTCGTGGACCTCGGCTTCACCGATGCCATCCCGGGCTTCCAGGTGGAGGGCCTGGCCTACCGCGCCGACGGCACCGTGCTCAAGGGCCTGCAGTCCCGCAACCGCTGGCTGCCGATCACCCCCGGCGAGCCCATCGACCTGTACGTGGACGCGGCCTCGAACCCCGACCTGGTGCACCGGTTCGGCTTCAGCCCCACCGAGCTCGGCGACCCGGCCACCCTGGGCGACGCTCCGCTGTACACGCTCGGCCGGGTGGATGCCGCCCTCCGCGACCTCGAGGTCTGGCACCTGATCCAGGACCTGCGGGTGTTGCACGGCCTGCAGGCGACGTTGCCGCGGGCATCCACTCGCCGGGCCCGGCTGCGCGCCGGGCTGGAACGCAGCCTGGACCAGCTCGACCCCGACGACGTCGCCGGCAGCGCCGCCGACGCCCGCGCGGAACTGGCGCCGCTGCTGGCCCGGCCGGCCGCGGCCAGCGCGCACCACGTGCACGCCGTGGGGCACGCGCACATCGACAGCGCCTGGTTGTGGCCGCTGCGGGAGACGCCGCGCAAGGTGGCCCGCACCGTGAGCAACGTGCTCGCGCTCACCGAGGCGAACCCCGACTTTCACTTCGCGATGTCCTCGGCGCAGCAGTTCGCCTGGCTGAAACGAGACGACCCCGAGCTGTTCGAGCGGGTGCGCGCCGCGGTCGCCCGCGGCAGCATCGTGCCGGTCGGCGGGATGTGGGTGGAGTCGGACACCAACCTGCCCAGCGGGGAGGCCCTGGTGCGCCAGTTCGTCACCGGGCAACGGTTCTTCCGCGACGAGTTCGGGCTGGAACCGACCGAGGTCTGGCTGCCCGACTCGTTCGGCTACTCGGCGGCGTTCCCGCAGATCGCCCGGCTCGCCGGGATGCGTTACTTCCTCACCCAGAAGCTGTCCTGGAGCGACACCAATGTGTTCCCGCACCACACCTTCTGGTGGGAGGGGATCGACGGCAGCCGGATCTTCACCCACTTCCCGCCGGTCGCCGACTACAACGCCGAACTGACCGCGGCCGAACTCGCCCGGGCGGAACGGCTGTTCGCCGAGAAGGCCACCGCCACGGTGTCGCTGGTGCCGTTCGGCTGGGGCGACGGCGGGGGCGGGCCCACCCGGGAGATGCTCGCGGCGGCGCGGCGCACCCGTGACCTGGAGGGGTCGCCGACGGTGGAGCTGTCCACCCCGCGCCGGTTCTTCGAGACCGCCGAGGCCGAGTACCCCGATGCGCCGGTGTGGTCCGGGGAGCTCTACCTGGAGTTCCACCGCGGCACCTACACCTCCCAGGCCCGCACCAAACGGGGCAACCGGCGCGGTGAACAGCTGCTGCGCGAGGCCGAGCTGTGGGCGGCGACGGCCGCGGTGCGCACGAACGCGCCCTACCCGTATGCCGCGCTCGACGAGGCCTGGCAGACCGTGCTGCTGCTGCAGTTCCACGACATCCTGCCGGGCACCTCGATCGCCTGGGTGCACCAGGAGGCCGAACGCCGGCACGCGCGCACCGCCCTCGCGCTCACCGCGCTGATCGACAGCGCCGTGCGCAGCCTGGCCGGCAGCGGAGACCGCCGCCTCCGACTGAACGCCGGGCCGTACACCCTTGACGGCGTGCCCGCCCTCGGAGCGGATGCCGGTGGCCCGGCCGCCGCGCCGGGCTCGGCGGCCACCCTCATCGAACGCACCCCGGCCGGGCTGGTGCTGCGCAACGGCCAGCTCGCGGTGACCATCGACGCCGACGGCCTGATCCCGTCGCTGCGGGACCTCACCGCCGACCGGGAGCTCATCCCGGCCGGCAGCCGCGGCAACCTGCTGCAGCTGCACCGCGACACCCCCACCAAGTGGGACGCGTGGGACATCGACGCCAGCCACCGGCGCACCGTCACCGACCTCATCGACGCCGACACCGTGCAGGTCAGCGTGGAGAGCGACGAACTCGTCGGGGTGCGGGTGGTGCGCCGGTTCGGCCGGTCCCGGGTGGAGCAGCACCTCACCCTGCGGGCCGGGTCGCCGACGCTCGATCTGCGTCTGGTGATCGACTGGTTCGAGCGGCAGAAGTTGCTGCGCCTGGTGTTCCCGTTCGACGTGCAGGCTGACCGGGCCGCGTCCGAGATCCAGTTCGGGCATGTATTCCGTTCCACGCATGCGAACACCAGCTGGGACGCCGCCCGCTACGAAACCGTCGCCCAACGCTGGGTGCAGGTGGGCGAACCGGGTTACGGGGTGGCCGTGGCGAACGACTCCAGTTATGGGCACGCCATCGACCGCATCCCGCCCGGCGCCCACCATTCTCGAGCGGATGCGCCCGCCCGGCCGCCCGCGGACCCCGCGGCCCGGGCCGGCACCACCGTGCGGCTCAGCCTGCTGCGCGCCCCGCTCTACCCTGACCCCTCCGCCGATCGGGGCCGGCATGACCTGCGGGTGGCGGTGCGTCCTGGCGCCGGCATCGGGGAGGCCGTCGCCGAGGGCTACCGGCTCAACCTGCCGCTTCGCACCGTCACCGGGGTCGGGCAGGCGAGTATCGAACCCCTGCTCCGGGTGGACAACCCGGCCGTGGTGGTCGAGGCGGTCAAACTGGCCGACGACCGAAGCGGGGATCTGATCGTGCGGCTCTACGAGGCGCACGGCAACCGGTCGACGGCACGGCTCATCCGTCACTTCGCGGCGACCGAGGTGCGGGAGACCGACCTGCTGGAACGCCCGCTGGCGACCCCGCGGGTGGGCCTGACCGACGCGGCGCCGCACCCGGTGATCAGCCTGGTCGACGGGCGCGACCGGCCGGAGGAGCTGCCCGAACTCACCCTCACGTTGCGGCCGTTCGAGATCGTCACCCTGCGCTTCGTGCGCGGCTGAGCGCAAGCTGCCCCGTGCCGGACGAGTTGCCCCCGCGCACCGGGGCAACTCGTCCGCAGGAGGGCAACTCGTCCCGAGCGGTTAGACCAGCAGCTGGTGCTTGGCCAGGTCGCGGTAGAGCGGGGTGGAGAGCACCAGTTCGGAGTGCGTTCCGGTGCCGACGACCTCCCCGTGGTCGAGCACCACGATCTGGTCGGAGTCGACCACGGTGGACAGGCGGTGCGCGATCACGATCAGGGTGCGGTCAACGGCGACGGCGTCGATCGCCGCGCGCATCAGCTGCTCGTTCATGCCGTCGAGGCTGGAGGTGGACTCGTCGAGCAGCAGGATGGGCGGCGCCGCGAGCAGCGCCCGGGCGATGGCGAGCCGTTGGCGTTCGCCGCCGGAGAGCTTCACGCCGTCCTCACCGACCGCGGCGCTCAGGCCGGCCGGGTCACGGTCGAGCACCTCGCCGAGGTTGACCGCGTGCAGCACGGCCACGCAGGCCTCGTCGGTGGCGTCGGGGCTGGCCAGGGTGAGGTTGTCCCGCAGCGAGCCGGCGAGCACCGGGGCGTCCTGCTCCACGTAGCCGATCTGCGAGCGCAGCTCGGTGCGGTCCAGGCTGCGGATGTCCAGACCGCCCAGGCGCACCACGCCGGAGTCCGCGTCGTAGAAGCGCTCGATCAGGGCGAGGATGGTGCTCTTGCCGGCTCCGGACGGGCCGACCAGGGCGGTGCGCAGGCCGCGCGGGGCGCTGAACGAGACCCCGCGCAGCACCGGCTGGCGCTCGGCCGGGGCGATGGCTCCCGCCTCACCGTCCGCGCTGGTGGCGCTCGGTGCCGGGTCGCCGGGCAGGGTGCCGTCCTCGGCCGCGAGAACCGCCTGCGCAACCGGGCCGGGCCGGGCGGCGGCGAGCGGCTCGCCGGTGACGGCATCCGTCGTCGCGATCGCGGTGGGCGCGTAGTGGAAGCGCACGTCCTCGAACGAGATCGCGGCGGCGTCCGGGTTGACCTTGGCGTTCGCGGCACCGACCACGATGGCCAGCGGGGCGATGTCGCGGTCGAACTGGTCCTCGCTGGGCAGGTCGATGATCTCCTGGATGCGGCCGAGCGCGCCGAGCGCGGAGTTGATCGAGGTGATCGCACCGAAGAACTGGCCCAGCGGCATGATCATCATGAACAGGAACAGGATGAACGCGACCAGGTCGGCGATGGTGATGCTGCCGGCGGCCACGCGGAAACCGCCGACGCCGAGCACGACGAGCAGCGACACCTGCAGGGCGATGCCGGCGATCGGCACGACCAGGGCGGAGACCTTGGCGACCTTGATGCCCATCTGCCAGGCACCCTCGGCGTCCTTCTCCACCACCTTCACCTCGCGCTCGGTGGCGTTGGCGGCGCGCACCGTGCGCACCGCGCTGATCGCGCGTTCCACGCTCGCGGCCAGGTCGCCGACCTTGGTCTGGGCGGCCAGGCTGGCGGTGCGGATGCGCTGGCTGAGCAGCACCACGGTGACCACCGAGACGGCGATCACGAGCACGGTCAGGCCGAGCAGTACCGGGTCGATGATGAGCATCGCGATGATCGCACCTATGAAGGTGAGCGAACCTCCGATGGCCTCGACGGCGCCCTGGGTGAGCACGGCGCGCAGCAGAGTGGTGTCCGAGCTGACCCGGGAGACCAGGTCGCCGGTGCGGCGGGCGTCGAACTGGCTGATCGGCAGGTTGAGCATCCGCCCGATCAGGCGTTTGCGGCTGGAGAGCACCACCCCCTCACCGGTGCGCTGCAGCAGGTAGTGCTGGTACCCGCTGATCAGCGCGGAGATCACCACGAGGGCGACGAGGGCGGTGACGATGTTGTTCAGCGGATCGCCGGCCTCGACCAGGGTGATGACCTGACTGACCAGCAGCGGCTGGGCCAGGCTGGCGGCGGCACCGAGCACACTGAGCGCGATGACCACACTGAGCACGGCCTTGTGCTCGGAGAGGTACGGCAGCAGCTGGCGAAAGGATGCCCGGGGGCCGTCAACGGGGGCGCCGCGGCGGCCCAGTCGGCCGCGGGGTTTGGGTGCGGGGGAGCCGGTGGCGGAAGAGGGGGCAGGTGACCCGGAGGTAGTCGTACTCACTCCCCGAGTTTAACCGCCGCCCGCGCCCGGATGGTTCGGTCAGGTGCGGCCGTACTTCTTGTGCACGGCCTGCTTCGACACCTCGAGGGCCAGCGCGATCAGCCGCCAGGAGGCGTTCATGTTGCGGGCCCGGCGCACGGCCAGGGCCTCGGCCCGGTCGAGGTCGTGCCGGGCGGCTTTGATCGCCCGCAGCGCCACGATCGGGTCGCCCGAGTTCTCTTCGCCGAGGAGGGTACGTCCGGTGTCGTCCAACATACCGTCAACGTTAGTTGACGCATGCCGAGGTGTCAACGAGGGTTGACGCATCCGCGCATAAAAACGTCGCGGCGCACCCTGGCCACGCCGGCGCACGGTGGAACGTGCGCCGGCGGGCGAAGGGTGCGCCGCGACGAAGCGGATGCGCCGGGGCTAGCGCTCCAGGTCGAGGTCGCGGGTCTCGCGGCTCAGGTACAGCGCCACCAGGGTCACCAGGCCCATCACCGAGAGGTAGATGCCGACCCAGAACGGGCTGCCCTCACCGAGGGTCCACAGCCAGACGGCAATGAACGGAGCCACCGCGGCACCGAGG
>Ga0247816_10000461_pt1 | contig 23003 bp, 22 predicted proteins | sample UWRJL209509C1_FD_179930 | JGI IMG/M metagenome (GOLD analysis project Ga0247816, IMG submission 179930) | Plant litter microbial communities from Arlington Agricultural Research Station in Wisconsin, United States - UWRJ-L209-509C-1 | ecosystem: Environmental > Terrestrial > Plant litter >...
GCAATGCTTTTTGGGCAGATGCCAATCCGAATCTGAATGCAGAATTGCGTGGCGGAAGCAGTGAAGCCGGCGTTATTATGGTTTCATATGATAAAAACAAAAACGGACTCCCGGATGATGAATGGTATGAAATAGAAGGCGGCGGACATAAAATGGATAAAACCATTTCAAATTATGAAATTACGTATCACAGACCGGATCCCAATAAAACGCCAGTACCGGGCGGTGGAACCGGAACCGTGCTTTTTACAGATATGGAATACATCTACTGGACAGATAATCAGGGTAAAAATGGTTATTTGGCACAAAACAACGCCTATAATCATTCATTGGATTATTGGCCTAAATGGCTAAAAGATCAGGAAACAATCACTTTTAAAGGTACGAGATTACCCGATAATGCTGTAGATGAAAGCGGAACCGGAAGTTATTTTGTTCAGTATGCTTTTTTATACGGATACGCAGATAACGCACCAAATGCCGATGATGATTCCGGAATAGACATTAACTGGGCCATCGACAAAAACGGAAAGAAAGCAGAACTTCCCGGAATTGACTTTGTAAAAGTTTACAACGGTCTTAACCAACAAGCCGGCTGGCTGGGAGAAACTTCAACAGAAATAATGGGCGCAACGGACCTTCATCTTTTAGGAGAAAATATCCCTACACGATAAATCAAACAGTATCAAAACCAAAATTATTATATCAGAAATTATGAAAAAAAATGTTACCCATTTTTTATTGCTTGCCTTCGCATTTGCGTTTATCGGATGCAGCAGTGATAACGATAAACCGGATGAAAATGCCAATGTAATTGAAATTACGCTTCAGGAAAAATATGAAATTCCAACATTTACGGTTTTAGATATTGCAGCTTCTGATGCCGGAGATACGGCTAAATACGAATGGATCATGACAAAAAATCCTGTTAACCAGGTAACAGATTCTATTGTTGGAAATACAAAAGATTTAAGATTTACAGCGATTTATGCAGGTGCTTATGAATTTACTTTGAATGTTACAGCGGCAGAAAAAAAAGGAAGCAAAACGACAACTGTCACTGTTACAAACGAAACTTCAAATTATAATCCTTACATAACAAGCATTTTTGATTTTGATCCTGCGCCGGGCATGTTCGCCAACGATTTGTATAAAGATGGCAATTCTAAAGAAGACGTAATGAAAACGGCTTTGGGCAGAATCAACGAAACCAGTGTAGGTTATCCACTTGATTTGGGCGGTTTTGGAGGTTCAATAATTGTTGGTTTTGACCATACCGTTGTTAATGTGGCAGGAGCAGAAGATTTTAGAGTGTATGGAGGAGATGTATCAAATCCAACATCATCTAAAGCAAATCCGCCGGCACCAGGATTGATTTATGTGGCTTATGATAAAAATAAAAACGGAAAACCCGATGCAGACGAATGGTATGAAATTATTGGAAGTCAGCACTCGAAAGCCAATACAATTAAGAATTTTAAAGTTACTTACCATAAAAAAGCTGCCGGAGAACCTTTGGTAACATCGAGTGCCCTTTTCTTAGATTATGAACATGTTTTTTGCGAAAACAATCAGGAAGAAACCTACTATTTGGCTAGACCAAGAGCTAAAAAGGAATTTTATCCTTTATGGGCAACACAGACTACCGTTACTTATGAAGGAATGAAACTAGATGTAGATTTTGAAACCGCACGTGCAGGTCAGACTACTTTGTGGAATTCTACTCCTCCGGAATGGGGATATGCAAATGCCATAAACCCGAATATTGATATTGACTGGGCAGTAGATAAAGACGGAAATAAAGCCAATCTGCCGGGAATCAATTTTATTAAAGTAGTTAACTGTGTGAGTGAACCAATGGGACTTTGCCAGCAGCAATCTTCAATGGCGACTGTATTTGCAGGAGCAGGAGACCTTCATATATTAAAAAAATACAATCTAAAAATAAATAAGTAAGACCATGAAAAAGTATTTAAAGTATAGTTTATTTCTAATCGCTTTTGTTTGTTTTTACGCGTGCAGCAATGACGATCCAAAGCCGGAAGAAGTTATAGAAGAGCCTGTTAAAGACCCAACAATTGCTATAAAATTAGCTTCAGATTTTGCAATAGAACAATATAATGTTACAGAAATAACTCCGGAAGTAGTAATCGAAAATGGTGACGGAAAAACTGCCAAATACCAATGGTCAGTAAAAGTTTCTGATAAAGATGGTGTTGCAAAAGATTCTATCATCGGCGACAGCAAAACTTTATTATTTATTACACCAAAAGCAGGTGATTATGCGATAGATCTTACGGTAACAGTAGACAAAATTGTAAAACAGGCTTCAACAAAAGTTACCGTTTCAGAAACCGGAAAAACATATACAGCAAAAGCATTAACGCTTGTAGATTTTTTCCCTGCACCAAGCTTTAGTGTAGCGAGTTACACTACAAAAGAAGAAGCTTTGGAGCAAACTCAAACAGCTATAAAAGAAGGCGGTTCTGTTTATTTGGGAACATTTGGAGGATATATTATTACAGCTTTTGACCACACAGTTGTTAACGCTTATGATAAACGTGATTTTACGGTTCTGATGGCGACAGGTACTGCTACCATTAAATATTCTCCCGTAAGTATAGCCGTAGCTTATGATGCGAATAAAAACGGGATGGCAGATGAAAATGAATGGTATGAAATAGCAGGAAGCGAATATTATAAAGCTACAACAGTTAAAAATTACGAATTAACTTATCATAAACCTGATGCCACAGCGAGCCCGGTAACCGGAACAGCAACCTGGCAGTATGATACAGCCTATCTTCCGTGGACAGACAACCAAAGCGGATCTGGTACAATTACCAAAACCAATAATCGCAGGCGTGTTAATTATTATCCGGCATGGGCAGCAGATACTTATACTTTAAAAGGAACAAAAGTAGCTATACCGATAAAAGATGTAAGTGATGGTGCCGGTACAGCTTATAACGTTGGAACTTTTGAATGGGGGTACGGCGGTATTAAAGATCCATCAATAGACATTAGCTGGGCAGTAGATAAAAATGGAAAAAAAGTGCATTTACCGGGAGTTGATTTTGTAAAAGTATATGTGCCAACATTTACAGCATTGGGAGCTGCAGATTTATTAACGAGCGTTTTTCAGGAAGTATCGGATTTAAATTTTCCAAAGAAGTAATTATTAATACTGTTGAATTTGAGATAATTAAGAATGAATATTAATCCATAAATTTTATAAATCATGAAAAAAGTAGTTTATTTTTTGACATTCGGTTTGATGTTGGGATTTTCGTCCTGTAGTAGCGACGATGACGTTTTAAGCAGCGAAAGTAATTCAGCAGTAAAAACGTCATCAAAAACAGCAAAAATAGCTGTTACAGATCCTTCGATAGGAACCACGACAACTCTTAATCTGACTAGTGCTTTATTAAGCAGCGGTATTACAACAACAGGAGGAAAGTACTGGCAAAACACTTATGTTTCCAATACCAACCTAAATGTAGATATTTTTACATTTTCGCACACTGCGACATCTTCAGGTTATAATTATTGGGATGGTTTTATTGTATCAAATGTAAATGATATTACAAATTATGGCTCTGGTTCAGGTTCGGGCGGATCAGATGGCTGGGTGCCTCATCAATGGGGAACTATGGCCGGAAGCGGTTTTGGAACTTCTTCTTCAACTGCACCGGGAACGCCGGGAACTTCGGGAGATCCTTATATTGTAGCTTATTGGTCGAGTTATTTAGATCCTCAAAACCCTGAAGGAAGCACCTTTAGCGAAAGTGGTTTTTCTAACTGGATTAAAATTGGAAATACAGGAATATATACGGTTGAAGGTTTAAAAATCAACATGCATCCATGGCCCTATTACGGCTGTTTGTATGGCGATGGATTTGCTCAGCCTTTTGCTTCCGGAGATCATTTTGAATTATTGATTTATGGTGTTGATGAAAATGGAGTAATTACAAATCCGGTAACTCAGACCCTGGCAGATTATACAGGATCATCTTTGGTTATGCCAACCGGATGGATTACTGTTGCAACAAGCAAACTTCAGGCTTTGGGAGACGTTCAATACCTTGTTTTTCAAATGGCTTCAACAGATTCAGATCCTCTTTACGGAATGAATACGGCGGCTTATTTCTGTTTAGACAAGCTTTCTGTAAAACGTGTAGATTAATTTAAGCAGTTTTTAGATTAAAAAGAACCCCTTTTACCAATTTGGTAAAAGGGGTTTTTCAGTTATAACAGAATAAAGAAGTGATTTAAGTTTGATATCCAATTAATTTAATAAGCTGAATACCAGTAAATATGTGTTAAAGTTAGGTTTTTGAAAGAATTTTGGCTTATCGAATCGTCTTTTTGACTATATATTTGCCCTATTATTACGATAAATTGTTTAAAATTATAAAAAGAGAGGGCAGATGATAGTTTTAGGAGACAAAGAATATTACAAAGGAATTGGCAAAATTAATTTTGAAGGAAAGGATTCAGATAATCCTTTGGCATTTAGATATTATAATCCAGAGCAAATTGTGGCGGGCAAAACAATGCGGGAGCATTTTAAATTTGCAGTTGCGTATTGGCATAGCTTTGGAGGAAACGGCGCAGATCTTTTTGGGCAGGCCACTCACAATTTTTCGTGGAATGAATTTAGAGAACCCATTCAGGCGGCAAAGAACAGGGCAGATGCAGCATTTGAATTTATAAGTAAAATGGGTTTTGATTATTTCTGTTTTCACGATTATGATTTGGTACAGGAAGGACAAAATTTCACACAATCAGAGTTGCGATTACTGACAATGACTGATTATTTAAAAGAAAAGAAAGCAGTTTCGGGAATCAAAGTTTTATGGGGAACAGCCAATTGCTCTTCTAATCCGCGATACATGAACGGAGCCGCAACAAATCCTGATTTTAAGGTTGTTGCAAGAGCCGCCGCTCAGGTAAAATTAGCTCTGGATGCTACAATTGCTTTAGATGGTGAAAATTATGTTTTTTGGGGAGCACGTGAAGGGTATCTAAGTTTGCTTAATACCGATATGAAACGCGAACTGGATCATATGGGAGAATTTTTATCCAAAGCAAGAGATTATGCGAGACAGCAAGGGTTTAAAGGAAATTTTTTAATTGAGCCAAAACCAATGGAACCTTCTAAGCATCAGTATGATTTTGATTGTGCGACTGCAATTGGTTTTTTACGCGAATATGGTCTGGATAAAGATTTCAAAATAAATGTCGAAGTCAACCATGCAACATTGGCACAGCATACTTTTCAGCATGAGTTGCAGGTAGCAGCAATGTCGGGTATGTTAGGCAGTATCGATGCCAATAGGGGAGATTACCAAAATGGTTGGGACACAGCACAATTTCCAAATAATATACAAGAAGTTACAGAAGCGATGCTGGTTTTCTTAAAAGCAGGCGGTTTGCAGGGTGGCGGAGTAAATTTTGATGCTAAAATAAGAAGGAATTCAACAGATGTAGAAGATATTTTCCTGGCACATATTGGTGGAGCCGATGTTTTTGCCAGAGCTTTGCTTGCTGCAGATAAAATTATAACATCTTCTCCTTATGAGAGTTTACGAGAACAACGTTACAGTTCTTTTGACAGCGGAAAAGGAAAAGAATTTGAAGAAGGAAAATTAAATTTTAAAGATTTGTACGATATTGCCCTTGAAAATGGCGAACTCGAATTGCAGAGCGGAAAACAAGAACTTTTCGAAAATATTGTCAATCGATATATATAGTTTTCAGCTTATTGTTTAAGATGAAATTGAAGACAAAATCAAATCCTGTTTCTTATGAAATAGGATTTTTTTATTTTGTGAACTAATAAGAGCTTAAAAGAATGCTTCATTACTTATTTCTTTCCTCATATTCTTTCACTTGTTTTTTTGTAGAAAGTCCTTTCCAGCTCAATTCAAGTATTTCTGTCAGCAACTTTCTGTTGTAGTTGTGTATCCACATGCAGATATAAGGATAAGCTTTAAAATGATCCGGTAAGTGAAAAATTTCAGGATGACTGTCTAAATACTTGTCACGAATGTCAAAATCAAGTCTTATTGGAATAAATTCTCCGCTGTCATGAAGTCGACACATTAATTTTCCCCGAACTTTTATAGATGGAGTTCCTTCGTGCGAAATACTTTCTTCGGTATTAGGAAATGTCAGGGCAATATTCTTTACTACTTCAAAATCGGCATAATTAAATTTCATTGCTTGTTTATTATTTGTTACGTTTATTTTAATCAAACATTTAATAATCAATTACAAAGATCAGAAATTAGTAACTAGTCTTCGCTATTTTTTTTCTTTAAACAACGTCCTCTTGGTTCATCACCTTCATAAAGTACAATCTCAGAATGAAGAAATTGCGCGGCTTCGGCAGAATCTTTTACTTTAGTAGCACTGCGTTCTAACATGGCAGATTCAAATTCATTTAAAACACTTTTTCTTATTCCCACTTTTCGCCATTGAGACCTGGGATTACATCCTTTTAAGATTCCCCGAGCCAAGGTAAGTGCATCCAGCAACGCCTGATTTGCACCTTGCCCTTTAAACGGACTCATTGGGTGAGCGGCATCTCCAATTAGCGTTACCTGTTCCCCTTTTTCTAATAATTCTTTTTTGAGTAATTCCCTGTCATACACAGGATATCCGGAAATCTGTTCTGCTAATGTTGCCGTCATAATTTGCGGAATAGGGTCGTGCCATTGCGTTCTGCGGCAAGCTTCTTCCTTTAGTGCCTGAGGTCCCTGATCACTCAAAGTCTTAGCTTCATCTTCTGTCATTGGAAAGCTAAGTTGCCACATCACAGAATCTGCTGTATAAGGCATGATATAAATTCGCTCATTTCCATTAGCGGTCTGAAATACCGTGGCAGAGTCTAATAATGAACTGTTTACACCTTCAAGAGAACTTAAAGGGCAAATACCCAATATTACAATACAGCCAAGATAACGCAAAGGAGTACTATCTTCGCCAATCAATAACCTGCGAACAGAACTTCGAATTCCATCGGCTCCAACTACAAGATCTGCTTTGGCGGTCTTTATCTCGCCATTTACCTGAAAGTTAAGTTCAACGCTTTTATCACCAGATTCTTTAAAATTTATTAATTGATGTCCCCATTGTACAGCATCATGTCCGCCTAATTGCTCAAGCAGTGCTAAACGTAAAGACTGTCGCGCAATATGAATATTGGTACGTTTGGGAGCCGTTTTTGCGTCTGGATCTATCCATTTCCTGATTCCCCATTCGCCAATTACTTTTCCTTCAGTAGTGTGAACCAAATGTTTTGTAGATATCACCCCATCTTTCAACGAGAAAATACCCAACCCTTCAATTGCTTTACTGGCTTGTTGTAAAGTAAGTCCGTAACCCTGAGATCGGGCATTGAAGTTGCTGTCGCGCTCATAAAGCGTAAAAGGAATTCCCCGGTGCAGGCAGGCCACAGCCAGAGCAACGCCGCCAATTCCGCCGCCAATAATAGCAACATGAGGATAGTTTTCTTTATCTGCAACCGGAGGAGTAACAGAAGAAAGCAATCCCGATCCAGAACAATTTAAACAAGTATATAAATGCGCTTTAGGACGAATAGGAGCAGTTCCTTGACCGTTTGTTTTTTCAAATTGCTCTAATGCAGTTTGATAAAGTAGTCGTACTTTTTTACTAAGTCTTTGACTTTTTTTGCCTCGTCCCTGACATTCCGGACAAATAGTCCAGCTTCCTTCTTCATTTTCGATTTTATTCACGTCCTCTTTTTTCACTTGATTTTACTGCCTTTTATTAGAAAAAATAATCTATAAGTTTATTCTTTTTCCGACGTTGGCAGTTGGCAAATTTAAGCAAAAGATTACCAGTACAAAAGTGCTGAGGAATTTTCGAAGAAAACAGAAATACTCATAAAAAAAACCGCCTGATTTACAGACGGTTTTACGTTATTCGTTTCGATTAGGATCGGTAAATTCTTCATCGTCTTCATCTAATTCATCCGGTGTTTCATCATCAAATTCCTCTTCAGGTTCTTCGTTATCAAATTCCTGAGGATTCTCTTGATTTATTTCTTCAGTACTTAAATCATTTCCGTAATCCGGCTCGGCATATTCTGTTATGGAATGATCTGTTGAAGGAGATTCAATTTCCATTCCCTTATTTATTTTATCATCTTGAAAATTCTGGTCGTCCTGACGGTTGTTTTCTAATTCATCTAAATTCATAATATAATTTTTTAATTATTGTGGTTACAGGTTTACGGGTTCTATTACAGAACCTCTTTTTCCTTTTTATAAAATTAGGAAAGATGCCCTGCTGTATTTTACAGTTATTATACTATGTAATTATATAATTTACAGTTTATGAGATGATTATAATTTGATAATGGCTTTATTAGTTTTCTTTTGAATAATAAATTGATAGACAGATCCCGCAATAAATAATACTAAAAGAAGTAGTAATGTTTTCCCTATCAAAGGATCATTGATATCTTTTGCCAAAGGATGTCCAACCGGAATACGGGTAAATGTTTCGTTGACCGTAGGCAGCATAGACAGTAAAAAACTAAAAGAAAGGGCGAAGTTTTCAAAATAGCGTGCTCTGCCATTTTCCTTTTTTCGGAAATAAAGAAAATAGGCCACCAAAATTAAAATTACAACAAGTAACGACAAAACATGACCAGGGTTAAAACCACCATGTTTTGATAAACCCAAAGCAGTTAATGAAGTAATCAAAGTGGTATAAAAATAGATCTTTCCCATAAGTTTGCTTAAATCTATTTTGCCATATTTTATGAATGATATAAGTGCGGCCACAATTGCAGCAACACCAATAAGGGTGTGAAAAATCCCTAAATTTGATAGTCCCATCTTAATTATATTTAAAAATTCTATGTCATTATTGACAATGCAAATTTGCAATACAAAAAGTGGAATGATTTTGTAAAAAAGTTCAATTATTTGGCAATTCGGTTCAACTGAAATAAACTTTTGTCTATTGCTTTTTATTTAAATTCAATCGATAATTTGTAGGTGTCATTTTGTATTTGTCGTGAAAACTTTTAGTGAAATTCGCCAGATCATTAAAACCGCAATCAAAAGCAATATCGGTTATGCGTTTATCAGAAAACAAGAGAAGTTCGGCTGCATTTTCAAGCCTTTTTGTCTTGATATAATTGGCCGGAGAAGCGTTGTACAATTTTGTAAACTCTCTTTTAAAAGAAGAAATACTAAGATTGGTTTTCTGTGCCAAATCTTCAATACTAACCTGCAAAAATAAATTGGCTTCTATAATTTGTTTAAAAGTATAAATAGTGGGCGAAAAAAGCTGGGACAATATTACCTGAATCGTTTCTGCATTTTGCGTCTGCGATAATAAAAGTATGATTTCCTTTAATTTTAAAATCAAAATTTCATCATTAACCAAAGATGGATTTTCGAAATAAAATAAAAGCCCTTCAATATATTTCCGAATCAAAAAGTCATTATTTATTTTTTCGTTTGACTGATTTGTAACGTTATTTTTTGGTTTTTGAAGCAGGAAAGGAAGTTCCCGATCATAGATTTTTTTTAAAATATCAGTATGAAAACTAATCACAACAATTTCATTTGAACTGTTTGAATTTGAATTGCTTATCTTTTTTCCTGTATTTAAACAATTTAAAAGTACCGAATAATTTTTTGGAACATCAATTTGTTCTTCATCTACATGAAATTGAATATCACCCTCGAGCGAAAATAAAAAACAAGCGTAATCTGAAACAGGAAAATCAAATTGAAATGGCGTTTTTATGGCTACTTTTTGCATTAGGGTTTTTCCAAACAAATCAATTTTTTTATAATCAGTAACCATTTATATGAAAATATTTTTGTGTGAAATTGTAAGAATGACATGTTTATTATTCACCAATTTCGATTTTGAATTTGATGTTTGTTTTACTTCCGATTCAAAATTAGGGAATTAAAAGATTGGTTTCCCCTTTATTTTTAGTGCTATTTTTATAAGTTTTAGTAAGGATTGTATAAAGATAAATATCTCTATATCAAGTAATTTTATAAAAATTAAAATTTACGAGATATGAAAACGAATAATCAAAATTCAAATCACTCTGATAAAAGTGGATTTGATAATCGAAGTGACACCAGAAAACATCAATATAAAGAACATGATGAAGTTCTGACAAACGATGAAAATTATGATGTTGACACTAAAAAATTTAAAGGTAAAGAAGAACCTGAATTAGATGATAAACTGAACAATGAAGAGAAAAAATAAACTCTTAGAAAAACGTCTCAAAAATAGAATTTGAGACGTTTTTTTTTGCCTTTTATTTCCATTTTCTTACGATTAAAAAACGCACAAAATCTTCTGAAAAAAACAGGCTATTTTAGGTTAAAAAATGATGATTTTTCCATTAAAAAAAAGTACATTTACGGCTTTAAAAATACAAGATAAATTACTTAATAATTCATTGTAAATGAGGGTTTTTGCTAGATTTTTCTTAAACTTTTATTATGGTGAATTTGCATGAAATTTTAGAAATAGATTCCAATAATTTTGAGTCCGTAAAAGACATCATTTTTGAGTCAAAATTAATAGATGAAAAACTGTTAAATTTAGAAAATGCCGTGCTATTTATTAAGTATAAATTAGACCGGAATAAAGCTAAAGTTTTTATCAAAAAAGAAGATGATATTCCTGTAGCATTTATAGTACTTTATTATAAAGTAAACCCACTTTCTAAAATAAAATACAATTGGCATATTTCATATTTATATGTCAAACCAGATTTTAGAAGAAAATATATTGGTAAAGAAATTATAATGAAATGTATTGATTATGCTAAAAAAACAAAAGTTGATCATATTTCCTTAAATACAGACACTGAAAATTATGCTGCACACCAGCTCTATGAGAGTTTTGGTTTTGTCCGGAAAAATTTTATCTCTAACTATTATTATTACGAAATGAAATTATCGTATGAACAATAAAAGAGTTTTCCTGAAATAGCCTACCTATAAAATCTATTATTACTTATTACCCAAACCTATATTTTATGATTACAACATTACTTAAGAATTATTTAAAAAATTTCAGTCAGTTTTCTGTAGAGGTTAAAGTTTTAGCCATTACAACTTTTATTAACAGAATAGGTGCAATGGTTGTACCGTTTCTTTCTAAATACATGATGGAACAACTCCATTTTACCTACGGTCAGATCGGATGGGTGATGGTGTTTTTTGGTGTAGGTTCTTTTATCGGAACCTGGATTAGCGGTAAATTATCTGATAAAATCGGTTTTTATAAAGTCATGGTTTTTAGCTTATTCACAAGCGGACTTATCTTTATTTTGCTTCAGTTTTTAACTACTTTTTACAGTTTTTGCTTCGGGGTTTTGTTACTAACCACAGTTTCAGATATGTATCGACCGGCAATGCTGGTTTCACTGGATACTTATGCGACCAAAAACGAAAGAACAAAAGCCTTATCGTTAATTCGATCTTCAGTAAATCTGGGTTTTATGTTTGGCCCGCTGATTGGCGGAATCATTATCACTGTTTTAGACTACACTTTTTTATTTTACATTGATGGCTTAACCTGTATTTTGAGTATTTTGTTATTTGCTATTTATGTAAAAGAGAAAAAATTGCCTTTTAAACTTAATAGTTTCAAATATTTAAAAGAAGGAAATTCGATTTTGCAGGACAAACCTTTTTTGATTCATCTGGTTGTTACCTTAATAACAGGTATTTTGTTTTTTCAAATGTTTACGACTCTTTCTCTTTATTACAAGGAAGTATTCAATTTTACAAGTGTAGAAAGTGGTTTGTTTTTAGCATTAAACGGTGTATTAATATTACTTTTTGAACTTTCTATTGTAAGTTATGTAGAATCTAAAAACATCAATAAACTTTTAATGGTGGCGTATGGCGTACTGGCTATGGCGTTGAGTTACTTGTTTTTGTTAATAGAGCACAGCATTTTTGCCCTTATAGCCATGATGGTTTTTATGACTATCGGAATTATGCTTACTTTTCCTTTTGCAAATTCATTTGTAAAAAACAGATCTCTTAAAAAACAGGAAGGTAAATTTATGGCAGCTTTTACAATGAGTTATAGTGTTGCCCATATTTTGAGTACCAAAACAGGTATGACAATTGTAACTGATTATGGTTATAAAACCAATTGGGTGTTTTTGACCTGTTTAGGATTTGTAGGTTTTCTTTTGGCTTACCGTTTGGTTTTTATTGTAACAAAAGAAAGTGAAACCATCAAGAAGAAAATTGTCAACTCGCTTTTTACGACTACTGCTAAGTAGTTTAAAAATTACCGCAAAGTTCGCAAAACTATTTTTATTTAATCTCGCAAAGTCGCAGAGTCGCAAAGAAAAACTTAAAAAAGAAAAACTTTGCAACTCTGCGAGAAATAAATTAGCGATCATTGCGTAAAACCTTGCGCACCTTGCGGTTAAATTTTTATACAGTCATTATAAAAAAAGCTCGTAGAAATTACCTTTCAACGAGCTTTTATATTTTGATTTATATCCGGATTTTTAAATAACAAATAAAAATCAGCTTTAACAGAAAACGATTTTATGGAGATTTCTGATTTAAAATGAATTACATTTTTTCAGTAATATCTTTTTTAAATTTATTCAAAAGAGCTTTAGTCATTCCTAAATTTGCTTTACTTGAATCTACAGCCAAATAAATAAAATATTCGTTGTTTTCTGAAATATCAATAATGTGAATTTGATTTGTTAATGAAATCATGATATCATCAATATTTTGGGCTAAACCTAAAGCACTAATTGCGTTTAATTTTGCTTTTACTACTTCTAAGTTAAAAGCCGAAGCCAACTCAGGATCAAAACTGGCAACAGCAGAGTCACTAAAATAAGAAATACCACTTTTAATTTCGGTTACTGCAACTGCAATATAACCTGGAATGTTTTTTTTAACTTCATCCCCAAATTGTTGTAAAAAATCTGACATATTAAATTGTTTTAAATTATTGTTTGTATTTGTTAATGGCGTCTAATAGTTTGATAACAATTAAACAGAGATTGAATTTTTTTTTTTGAAAGCTGTTTTTTATGAGACTAAAAATTATTTTTTATTTTTTTTGAACGGTCTACAACATAAGAAACCAGCCATGCAATTTGTCCTTCTTTGGCAAAATAGATTTTTTTTGATTTCAAATCAGGAATACTTTCCAGACAGGCAATTAAAATATTGTTTGCTGAAATTAAATGTTTCTGGCTGTACGTGTTTATGACCTTATCTGCTTCTTTACTGGTTTTTGCTAAATTTTCGTATTTAAGAAAATTGTTTTTCAAAATAGCATCATAATTTACAATGTCTTCCATTTTTAACGGCAGAAAATGATCGTCGCTATTATTATTGTAGTATAAAGTTACAAATGCCCAAATTGCTCCTCCAGACAGGTATATCTTCTTTTTTTGAAGTGATATGGGTTTAGTTTTAAGCATTTCCCTAATTTTTTCTCTCAAAACAGGCGAGTATTCAAATGATTTTTCTTTGTATACCTGCATGTCATTTGTTTCTCTGGGAATTACAATCGTTTTATTAATTGCTTCCGTAAGAGTGATAGTACCGTAATCTAATTTTAAAGGAAAAAACTCAAATTTGTTGCCGTTAAGTACATCAACATATCCGCCTTTTGTGTTACCACCGCCTATATCCAGAACAATAGAATCCTGATAATCAGAGGGAGGAATAGAACCTTTTAAAAGCATTTTGCCTTCTGTCTCGGCAGTAATAAAATCAAGATCTTTGTTAGTTACTGTTTTTATTTTATCAATTAAGGTTTGCTTATTAGCGGCGAGTGCAACTCCGGAAGAAGCTACAACATAAATATTTTCATCAGTAACACCGTATTTACTTTTAATTTTCAGAAGATTTTCCAAAACCACAGATCCGGCCTTTTCTATGTCCTCTATAGCAAGATTGCCATCAATGGCGATGCTTCGGGCAATACCAACATTTTCTGTCCAGTATCCCAATATATCATAATCTCCTTTTTTAATATTATTTACATCGATTACCGAAATTTTGATTCCCTTACTTCCAATTTCAATTCCTGCATAGCGGCTATCCTGAGCAATTGCCCCATAAGAAATGAAAAGAATAAAAAGTAAAAAGTAAGCTTTCAAAAAGTATTTATTTTGCATACGAATTCTTAGTATTAATTTTTAAGCGCTTTTGTATTTTGAATCAAATACGTAATTTTTTCACTTACGGTTTATTAATTTGATAATTATATATAAATAGTTTTTGGTTTGGTTTGGAACTGCCCTAATTATATAATATCGAGTAACTATAATGCTCACTCTGTTTTACTTTTTAATAAAATAGTTTAGTATATTTTTAAAATAAAAGAGCGTGCAAAAGTCATCTTTAAATGCTTAGAAATTTGTAGCAAAATTTTAAACATGCTGTAGAATTAATTCTACATTCGTTCCCGAATTTTATTCTATAAGTTAAGTAGTAATAATTTCTTTTGAAGTGAGAAAAATTTCAAAACATTTGGTAAGAAAACACCGTGAAAGCATTACAAACAGAAGAAACTTCAAAAATTAAAATGAAGGCAAAAGTAAGATTTTTTTTGAAAAAAATTTGAGATACGGAACTGAAAAAACAGTGAATTTCAGATTTTGAAAAAGGAAAAATGAGGAAGTAATTATGTATAAAAATTAAAAGAAAAATTAATTTTTATACACATTCAAAATTTCAATCAGTTTTACGATATTATTGATGCCGAGTTTATCAAAAATTCGCGTTTTAAAAGTACTTACGGTAGACATTTGAATGTTTAATTTATTCGAAATTTCCAGGTTTCCGTCTCCGTTTACCAAAAGTTCGGCCACTTCGATTTCCCTGTCGGATAATTTTTCTAAAGGATTGATCGGTTTTTTTAATAAAGCATTCTCCAGGATTATTTCCTTCACGACATCACTTACATATTTTCCGGTTTCAAGAATTGATTTTACGGCTTTAATAATCTCTTCGTCTTTGCTGTATTTATTTAAAAAGCCATTTGCTCCTGCATGTATATAACGTAAGGCATAACGGGACTCGTCATAAGCCGAAAACATCATTATCAACAGATTAGGGTGGCTGGATCTGATTTCTTCAACCATTTTGGTGCTGTTTCCACCGGGAAGGTTTATATCCAGAAACAGTAAATCTTGTTTTTCACTCAATTTAGTGAGTAAATCTTCAAAACTATCAGCATGTGTTACAGTTACGCCGTCGAAAGCTTTTTTCAATAATACCGAAACTCCGTGTCGAACTACGCTATGATCATCGACCAATAATATCCTTAAATCTTTTTTCATTTTTTATTCTATTAAAAGGGCATGTAACTAAAAATAAATTTTAGAAAAAATAGCGGGCAAAAACCCGAAATTATAATTTTGTTTAAGGAAGTGGTCGTAAAGTTAAACAACAAATATAGAATAAAGGAATAAAAAGAAGCAGAATAAAATTAGAAAATTTACAATTTCTTAATATATTTCATATGGATTTGATTTCAAAATTTTTTCGATAAACCAGAATTTTATTAATTCAGGCAAAAAGTAAAAGCCTTCAAATCAGTTGATTTTGAAGGCTTTTATACTCAGTTTATATTATGATTTCTTATAATTTGATAAATTCAAGAATATCCTTATTGATGGTTTCTGCCTCTGTAGTTGGCATACCGTGAGGAAATCCCGGATACGAAATTAGTTTTCCATTTTTCAAAAGTTTGGCCGCTCTTGGTGCCTGATCAAAAGGTACGATCTGATCGTCTTCTCCGTGCAAAACCAAAACAGGAATATCCAGGCTTTTAAGATCTTCTGTAAAATCTGATTCAGAGAAAGCTTTTATGCCTTCATAATGCGCCAATACAGACCCCATCATTCCCTGACGCCACCAATTGTGCTTAATACCTTCCTGAACTTGTTTTCCTTCGCGGTTCCAGCCGTAAAAAGGTATCGGAAAATCATAAAAATATTGCGCTCTGTTAAATCCTGTGCCTTGTCTTATTTCATCAAAAACAGACAATGGAACACCTTCCGGATTTGTTTCAGATTGTATCATTATTGGTGTTACGGCGCTAATTATTACTGCTTTTGCAACACGTTCTTTTCCGTATTTTGCAGCATATCTTATTACTTCACCGCCACCGGTTGAGTGACCAACGTGAATAGCATTTTTTAAATCAAGAGCTGCGGTCAATTCAGCGATATCAGATGCGTATGTTTCCATATTGTTTCCTTCAGAACTTTGACCAGAACGGCCATGTCCGCGGCGATCGTGTGCAATTACGCGATATCCCTGTTTAAGGAAAAACATCATTTGGGCATCCCAATCATCGCTTGATAAAGGCCAGCCATGGTGAAAAACAATTGGTTGTCCATTTCCCCAATCTTTGTAATAAATCTCTGTTCCGTCTTTTACTGTAAATGTGCTCATCTTTTTTCGTTTTAAATTAATTATTATTTATTTGTTTTGATTTCTGATACAAATTTACTGAGGCAGGAGCGGGGCGTTGATTAATGTAGATTAAGAAATAAATATAATCATTTTTAATGTTTTATAAATGACTGAAAGACTTTTAATTAAGGTGCAAAAAGTTTTTTTAAAAAATTAAAAAACAATAAAAAAAGCCCATTTCGATAGAAATGGGCTGTCTAAAAACAAAATTCAAAAAAATTAAAATGTCTTCACATCAATTCCGTGTTCTTTTGCGTAAGGCAAAGCAAGATCCCATAGTTTTTTATATTTCGCCTCAAAAACAGGAAATGCGTTAACCTCCATGTCGGCAATTGCTTTGTCTACCGTTTCTTTTGGTGCTTTTTTATCCATTAAACGGGCAATTTCTATATAATCAGTCTCATATTTTTTCTTCACGAAATTAAAAAGATCAAGCGAAGCATCAATCATGGGTTTGGTTTCGTCGGTAGGTTTTAGGTCTTCGATCTTTTTTATAGATTGATTAAGATAGGCAACCTTGAATCTCAAAATATGATCTTCATAAGATTTTGCCGGAAACGTTCCTTTTTCGTCAAAAGCAATAAGCTGATTGGCGTTTTTGTTTTGTTGCATTGTCTCAAAATCCTTAGAACCAAATTCCATAAATAAATTTGTGTTTAAGGCAGATATATCGAAATATTCTTCTGGTGTATTTTCCATTTTGCACGATTGCAAAACGATTAAAAGTAAAAATGCTATCAGTATATTTTTTGTTCTCATTTTCATTTTCTTTTTTTATAATTATTTCTCTTTTATATGGCGTATACTTAATAATGATTCACAATAAATTTTATTACTGATAGCAATATGATTGTAATTAATTCTATCATAATAACTTATATTATTCCATTTCAATTTGAATTAAAGCCATTGCAGACTTCTGGCTTCCTTTATCAACGCCTTTATTCCATTGTTCTACAGCTTTTTCCTTTTGACCTAAGATATAATAATAAGTTCCCAGAAGCGTGTAACCTTCAGGTTCCTCCTGCGAAATTATTTTATTTCCAAGGGAAACAATTTCAGGATTCAGCGTTTTTGGTTTTGTATTTTTTTCAGGATTTAGCAAAGCATCCATGCCCTGATCTTCAATAAGTAGGATTCCGAAATAATCCATACAGGCTTTACTTAACCCCTCATTGCAAAGTTTGCTTATTTTTTCTTTTTTTGCTTTGGCTGCAGTGTCGTCCATCATCATTTCGATTGCCATTTTTTCGCTTGATATTTTATAATACTCATGCAACAAAGCGGCTTTCTTTTTAGACAAAGCTTCATTTTTTCGATTATTTGCTACAATGGTATCTTTTCGAATCCATGTTTCATTTTCGACCCAGTTTGAAGCTCCAACAAGGGTGTTATTTTTTATTTTAAATTTAAAAATGCTTTTATCAGGATATACAATTAGCGAATCGCCTTTGGTAAAATAATCACCAGTTCCGATTCCTGTAATATTTACTTTTCCGTTGCCATCAAATTCAAAAAAAGAATACATATTAGAATCCGATTTTGCCTGATAATATCCCTGAATATTATTATCAATAACCTGACCGACTGCCAAATTTGAGAATGAAACTACAAGCAGTAAATAATAGAATTTTTTCATGATTTTGATTTTTTGATACAGAGTTAATTCAATAAAGCCAGTATTAGACGTAGGTTTCATACTGGCATTTAGTAATTACTTAATGAAATCAAATTTATCAGTAAATAATTTTCCCACTACAGGAACCGGAATTTCCTGCTCATTATTAGCATTGATGATCCCCATAATCCATAATACTAAAACTACAAGATTTACCAGACTTAAAATGCTTGCCAATGTTGGTACTACAGCTGCAATAATTGTTAAAGCAACAGAAATTATAATTCCTAAAATAGCAATTCCTAAACCTTGTTTAAGATGAAATCTCGTTAAAGAATCTTTAACTGTTAATTTATTGTAGTTTACGTAAGCAATAACCCATCCGATAATAGTAATGTACGAAATAATTGAAAGCGTCTTTTTGTTCATGATTTTTAGTTTTAAATTCAAGTTCAAAACTAATCATGTATTGATCAAAAAAATAAAATCTTGTATATACTAACCATCTACAACGGTCAATTGGGTATCTATTTTGTATCTACAAGAAAAATATTTTGCATATAAAAAAACGCCGTAAGTGTTGATTTTACTGGACAGAAGTGATATAAGTGTCTAAATCAGTTTCGCGGTCCAGATTTAGTTTTTGTTTAATTCGGTATCGGGCCATTCGCATGCTTTGGGTTTCAATATTCATGTGATTAGCAATTTCTTTGGTACTCATTCCTAATTTTATGTAACCGCAATATTTAAAATCCAGTTTAGTTAAGGTACCCGAAGCTTTTTCCTGTAAAGTCGAAAAAAAGACAGGATTAGTATTGGCAAGACTCGTTTTTAATAACTCAAATTCGTCATCAACTTCCATGCTTTTGTCGATCGTTTTTGAGATTGTTTTTATATCTGATGATTTCTCAGATTTCATCGTTGACAATTTATTCTGAATGTCTTTTAAAATCTCATTTTTCTTTTCTAACTGCAGGTTATTCGTCATTAATTCCTGCTGAAGTTTTATCTTTTCCTGTTCGTTTAATTTCTTTTCCTGAATCGCAATTTGAAGTTCTTTCTCCGTTAATTCAGATTCCAGCAAAGCAATCATCGCTTCTTCTTCTTTTATTTTGGATAAAAGAGTAGCTTCTTCATTGGCTTTTTGAAGCAAAAGATTGGTTTTTATATAAGATCTTTGTCTAAAATGATACGAACGCAGCATAAAAAGAAGCATAAAAAACACCAGAACAACAAGCGCCGTATACAAATAGTTTATCTTTTTTCTAGATTCAAGATTGTCAGTAAGCAATTGAATTTGCTGTGATTTTTTCTCCGTTTCAAAACGAACGGAAGCGTTGTAATCTCTGGCTCTGTTTTCTTTTTCCATCATAACTGCGACCGCTTTGTCATACAGATTGAAGTATTTTTTATAAGAAGCAAAATCATTTTTGATCTCTGCCAGATCCATGTAGTTTTTATAAAGCAGGGCAAAATATCTTGGGTTTATCTTTGGATGTGTTTCAATAATATCAGACACTTTTTTCAATACCTTTTCAATATTTGGTATATCATTTAAGTTCGTATAAAATTGCGCTTGCTGGCCATACATAACCATAAGCTGCATTGGCTCGTTTAGTTCGAGACAAACGGCTTCTGTTTTTTTTAAATGTGCTAAAGTTTTTTCGGGCTCGCTTTCAAAAAAATGATACAAGTAAAGGCTGGTAAGATTTAAGCAGGTTCTTCCGTACGAGCCAATAATATTTCCTTTTCTTTTTTCATTTTCGAATATCGCAATCGCTTTTAGGTAATTGTTTTCTGCAGTTTTGAGTAAATCCGGATCGGCAGGAGTTTTTTGCTCTGCGTCTCTTACCAAAAAAAGCGCCCAACTGGTTAAACCATTGGCAATATTAACCTGATTTTTACTTTCGTAAGCCAAATCTAAAGCCTTTTTGTTGTATTTTTTAGAGAATACAAGATCGTTATGATCGATATAATAAGCGCCCAGATTTTCATATCCGTTTACCAGCTTGTCATATCGTATTTTGTTTTTTTCAAAATAGGCCAATGACTTTAGCATGTACTCAATGTACTTTTCTTTATTTCCAATAAATTCATTTTTATAGGCAATGGCATAATTGGCGTACGCGATGGCCTTTGCATCTTTTGATGCTGTGGCTAAAGTATAACTGGAATCGGCATATTTGATTTGCAGTGAAACATTATCCAGAAATCGGGCAACGTCTGAAAGTGATTCATAAGCAATGGCTTGGCTTTTTATGTCGTTTTCTTTACGGGCTAGTCTTAATGCTTGATTTGCATAAGAATACGCTTTTATGGTATCAGTTTTTTTATAACAGAAACTAAGCTGACATAAGTAATCTCCTTTTAGTTCGGGAGATAAAGAAGTCTGCTCAATTAATTTAAGCAGTTCTTGTTTGGATTTTTGTGCATGAGAATTATGGGTAACAAAGAAACTGAATAGGATTATATAGAAAATGTTCTGAAGGCTTTTAGTCATAATTTCAGATCGATTGGTGGTATTGTATTTGAAGAAAAAATCTTTGTTTTTTTAACGGAAATAATTCCAATTTAGGATAATAATAACGCCTGAATAATCTGTATTTCAAGATTGGAATCAGAACCAAAGATATAAAAATAGTAGTAGTAAAAAATAGCAGACAGCTATAAATAAGAAAGCAGAAGTAAGTAGTAATTCATTTTATCGAATTACAAATTGCTTTTTTATAAATTGAAACTTTAAAAATCAGTTAAGACTTCTGTATTCCATTGGTGACATCCCGGTTTTCTGTTTAAATAAACGGGTAAAGTGCTGCGGATATTTAAATCCGAGATTAAAAGCTATTTCACTGATTGACCTGTCAAATTCAAAAATCTTTTCCTTGGCTATTTGAATTATTTTAGATTGAATATGTTCCTGGGCAGATATTCCGGTTTCTTTTTTTATTAAATCGCCAAAATAATTGGCAGATAAATTCAGTTTTTCAGCACAATAACCAACAGAAGGAAGTCCTAAACTCTGAGGCTTATCCGAATTAAAGTAATCAATAATTAATTGTTCAAAACGCTCCAAAATACTCTTATTACTGTAATCTCTTGTAATAAATTGGCGATCGTAGAATCTTTCACAGTAATTGATTAAAAGTTCAATATTGGCGCTGATCAATTTTTTACTGTGTTTATCAATAGTTTGTTGTAGTTCAAACTGAATTTTTGCAAAACAATCTATAATAATATGTCTTTCTTTATCAGAAAGATGCAGGGCTTCATTCATTTGATAGCTGAAAAAATTATAGTCGTTTATGATTTTTCCAAGAGAAGTTCCGTGTATCAAATCCGGATGAAAAAGTAATACATGCCCGTGAGGCTGGTAATTTGACATTTCGTATTCTACTTCCCACGATTGTCCCGGGCCAATAAAAACTAAGGTTCCTTCCTGATAGTCATAGTAATTTCGGCCATATCGAATATCTCCGCATACAACATCTTTTAGGAAGATTGCATATATGCCAAAATTCATTTTTACAGTTGTTCCTGCGAGATAGCTGCGTGGTTCACATTTTGATAAATCAATAATACTGATCAACGGATGCAGCGTTTTTAAACCGCAGGCAGTATTATAGTCACTAACTGAATTAAAATAAACCACTTTGTCCATGTTTACCTGTTTTTTGATTTGTAAAATTAAAGGATTTAAGGGTAAAAATTTCTATCGCTTATCCGTAATCAGTAATAATGGTATGTAAAACAGTAATTTATATAAGTATCCACACCTTTGTATTTCGGAAATTTGAAATTATTTATATCTTGAAATGATGTGTTGTGAAATTTATTTCAGCAATATGTTGATTATCAGTAAATACTAAGAATTAAATATAAGAAAAAAAGTAGAAAAATCACAAAGAGCAAACTGTTACAAACTAAATTAATTACATGAAAAAAATAACCTTAATACTAATTTTGATAATCCCTTTTATCAATTTAAATGCGCAGAATATGAAAGATTCAGACAAAAGACTTCAAATAATAGAAGATAAAATGGCTATTAAAAACCTTGTAGATACTTTTTCTGTATTGGCAGATGTAAAAGATGTGAAGAGTCAGGTTTTGCTTTTTACACCAAATGCTATAGTACAATCTGAAAGTGGCGGTAAAGTAACCAGTGAATTTAAAGGTAGGGATAAAATAGGGAGCGCCTTTTCAAATTTTCTAAACTTATTTGAAATCGTTTATCATATTAACGGACAACAGACTGTTACTTTAGACGGAGATAAAGCCTCTGGTATAAGTTATTGTACAGTAACACTCATTGGGAACGAAAACGGAAAGAAGATGAAAACAACTATGGGCGTAATATATCACGATGAGTATACACGCGAGAAAGGAAGTTGGCTGATTAGTAAAAGACAGTCCAATTTTACATGGACAGAAAAGACAGAATTGAAATAGATCATTAAAAAATCAAGAAAATGGAAAAAAGGATTTTAGGAAATAACGGACTTGAAGTATCTGCATTGGGACTTGGCTGTATGGGATTAAGTTTTGGTTACGGAAAACCAACAGAAAAAAAGGAAGCGATTGCCTTAATAAGAGCCGCTTATGAAAAGGGTGTTACTTTTTTTGATACAGCAGAATGTTACGGACCTTTTACAAACGAAGAAATTGTAGGCGAAGCTTTAGCGCCATTTCGAAAAGAAGTAGTCATTGCCACCAAATTTGGTTTTCAGGATGGCGATTCTAAAAAAGGATTAGATAGCAGTCCGGCAAGAATAAAAGCTGTTGTTGAAGCATCGCTTAAAAGATTAAAAACAGATTATATTGATTTGTTTTACCAGCACAGAGTCGATCCGAATGTACCTATCGAAGAAGTTGCCGGAACG
>Ga0247816_10000462_pt1 | contig 23000 bp, 23 predicted proteins | sample UWRJL209509C1_FD_179930 | JGI IMG/M metagenome (GOLD analysis project Ga0247816, IMG submission 179930) | Plant litter microbial communities from Arlington Agricultural Research Station in Wisconsin, United States - UWRJ-L209-509C-1 | ecosystem: Environmental > Terrestrial > Plant litter >...
CTGGTGGTGGAATACGAGCTGCTGCCCGCGGTCTTCGACCCCGCAGAGGCGATCAAGCCCGGCGCCCCGCTGCTGCACGGCGAGAAGGACCCCGCCGCCAGCCGCCTGGCCGACCCGGCCCGCAACATCGTCGCCGAACTGCACGGCGAATACGGTGACGTCACCGCCGCGCTGGCCGCGGCCGACACCGTGATCAGCGGCAGCTGGCAGACCCAGCGGGTGGCGCACACCCAACTCGAAACCCACGCCACCATCGGCTGGCTGGAGGACGACCGGTTGGTGCTGCGCACCAGCTCACAGGTGCCGTTCCTGGTGCAGAAGGAGATCTGCCGCATCTTCGACCTCGACCCGGCCGGGGTGCGCGTGTTCACCACCCGGGTCGGCGGAGGTTTCGGCGGCAAGCAGGAGATCCTCACCGAGGACGTCGTCACCCTCGCCGTCCTGACCACCGGGCGGCCCGTGCAGTACGAGTTCACCCGCACCGACGAGCTCGCCGCCTCGCCCACCCGGCACCCGATGCGGGTCGGCGTCACCCTCGGCGCCACCCGCTCCGGCCGGCTCACCGCGCTGGCGGTCGACGTGCTCTCCGACACCGGCTCCTACGGCAACCACGCGCCCGGGGTCATGTTCCACGGCACCAACGAGTCCGTCGCGCTGTACAACGTGCCCAACAAACGGGTGGATGCGCAGGCCGTGTACACCAACAATCCGCCGTCCGGCGCCTTCCGCGGCTACGGCCTCGGCCAGATCATCTACGGCATCGAGAGCGCCCTCGACGAGCTCGCGCACACGCTGGGGCTGAACCCGTTCGACATCCGCCGGATCAATTCGGTGCGCCCCGGCGACCCGCTGGTGGTGACGCACGAGGAGGGCGACGACCTGGGCTTCGGCAGTTACGGCCTGGACCAGTGCCTCGACCTGGCCCAGGCGGCGCTGGCCCGCGGCAACGGCGTGCCCGTCCCGGCCGGCGACCAGTGGCGGGTGGGTGAGGGCATGGCGTCGTCGATGATCGCCACGCTGCCGCCGCGCGGGCACTTCTCCCAGGCCGGCATCACCCTCGACCCCGCCGGTGGCTACCTGATCCGGGTGGGCACCGCCGAGTTCGGCAACGGGACCACCACCGTGCACACCCAGATCGCCACAACGGCGCTGAACACCCGGCCGGACCGCATCCGGATCTCACAGTCCGACACCGACACCGCCGGGTACGACACCGGGGCGTTCGGGTCCGCCGGCGTGGTCGTGGCCGGCAAGGCCGTCTACGGTGCCGCGCAGAACCTGGCCGCCGAGCTCCGCGCCCGCGCGGCCGCCCGCACGAATCGGCCGGCCGGCGGTTTCACCCTGGAGGTGGACGGTCTCCGGAACGGGGACCTGTTCCTCACGTTCGCCGACCTGGTCGGGCCCGACGGCCTGACCGCCACCGCCCGCGAAGACGGCGCCCGCCGGTCGCTGGCGTTCAACGTGCACGCCTTCCGGGTCGCGGTGAACACCGAAACCGGTGAGGTGCGGATGCTGCAGTCCGTTCAGACCGCGGACGCCGGCTTCGTGATGAACCCCGAGCAGTGCCGCGGGCAGATCGAGGGTGGGGTGGCGCAGGCCATCGGCACCGCGCTGTTCGAGGAGCTCATCCTGGACGGGGCCGGCACGGTCGAGACCCGGGTGCTGCGCAATTATCACGTGCCGCAGCTGGCCGACCTGCCGGTCACCGAGGTCTACTTCGCCGACACCGCCGACGATCTCGGCCCGTACGGCGCCAAGTCGATGAGCGAGTCACCGTACAACCCGGTCGCGCCGGCGCTGGCCAACGCGGTGCGCGACGCCATCGGCATCCGCTCGTATGAATTGCCGATGTCACGCGACCGGGTCTGGCGGCTGTTGAACAGCACCGCCTGACCCGCGACCGGGCGGGCGTCGGGTCAGCCGGCCAGACCCAGACGGAGGCGTTTGGGCAGGGTCGCGACCACCAGGGCGTGTGATTCGGCGATGAGTTCGCAGACGTGCTCGGTGGGCACGGTGCCGTCCAGGCGCACCGTCACCCAGTGCTTCTTGCTCATGTGGTAGCCAGGGTCGATGCCGTCGACGCTCCGGATGAGCCGGGGCACGTTCTCGGGCAGCGCCTTGACGGTTGTGGACACGGTCGGGGCGTCGAGCCCGCGGTGAACCGGGGTGTTGTCGATGGCGAACACCTTGCCGGCCACCTTGAACACCCGGGCCTCCGGGCCGAAGGGGTAGGTCTCTTCGGCGCCGTTGAGGTCCAGGATGAACGCGGTCAGCCAGGCCGCGCTGGGCGGCCCGGCCGGCACGTTCTCGAGGAGCCGGTCGGTCATGGTTCGAGAATACCGGTCGGCCCGGTCAGGCTGACGGTCAGGCGCTGACCGGCTTCATTTCCCGGCCGTGCACGGTGACCGCCCAGATCACCAGCACGTCGATCGCGATGATCACCATCGACCAGAGCGGGTAGGCCCCGATGAAGGCGATGTTCACGATCACGCTCGCGGAGGCGAGGATCACGGCGATCACGCGGGCCCACATCTGCCCGGCGAGCAGTGCGATGCCGGCGAGGACGACCAGGATGCCCAAACCGAGGTGCACCCAGCCCCAGGCCGTGTAGTCCACCTGCACGACCAGCCCCTGTTCGCCGACGAGGTAGTAGGTGTCGCGCAGCAAGGCGACGAAACCCTGGACGGCGTGGATCGCGCCGATCAGGAGCATCATCACGCCGGCGAAGACGACCCACCCGGTCCACCCGGATGGCTGGTCATCGGCCTGGTACGGCGACCGGCTCGGCGGGGCCGCCGGCTGCGCGGTGTTCGGTGTGGTCGCATTGGGATCGGTGCGACTTCCACGCTGTGTTGTAGTCATTAGGAGTTCCTCCATTCGATCCACTCTGGGTCTTGGAGAGAACGCTACTGCGCGGTTTTCACCGTTTCGTCGCCCGAACCGGGTGAGGGCGCGCTTTGGTGGATGGGGCCGGTGCGGTCGCGGAGCGGGGTACCGGTAGCGCCGGCCCGGGCGGCGAGCACCTCGGCCAGGATCGACACCGCGGTCTCCTCCGGTGTGCTCGCGCCGAGGTCCAGCCCGATCGGCGAGTGCAGCCGGTGCAGCTGCGCGGCACTGAGGCCGGCCTCCCGCAGTCGGGGCAGCCGGTGCTCGTGGGTGCGCCGGGATCCCATCGCGCCGACGTAGGCCACATCGAGGCGGAGGGCGGTGTCGAGCAACGGAATGTCGAACTTCTCGTCGTGGGTGAGCACGCAGAGCACGGTGCGGGCATCCGTCTGGGTGCCGGCGAGGTACTCGCTCGGCCAGGAGACCACCACCTCGGCGGCGGACGGGAACCGTTCGGGCGTGGCGAACACCGCCCGGGCGTCGCAGACGGTGACCCGGTAGCCGAGCAGGGTGGCGGCGGCCGAGAGTGCGGCGGCGAAGTCGACGGCGCCGAAGATGATGAATCGCGGCGGCGGGGCGGCGACCAGGAACAAGACCCGAGCCTCGGCGCCGGCGCAGTCGACGCGGCCGAGAACGGTCTGGCCGTTCTCGATCCGCGCCGCCAGCTCCGCGCGGATGCGCCGGGCGCTGTCGGCATCCAGAGTGCTGTCGCCGTCGTGGGCAGGGTCGGTCGCGGGACGGGTCCGGGACAGGATCTGCCCGGCGCCCGGGCCGGCCAGGATCACCGCGAGGCCGGCGGCCCGGCCGGCCGCTGCGGCCCTGAGCTCGTCGAGGACGGCCGGGGTGGCGGCGTTGCGGCCGGTCGGCGCGAGCTCGGTGAGGTAGACCTCGAGGGTGCCGCCGCAGCTGAGTCCGGCCGCGAAGGCGTCATCGTTGCTGACACCGAACTCGTCGATCCGGCCGCGTCCGTCGTCGAGGACCTCGGTGGCGGCCTCGTACAGGGCGCCCTCCACACAGCCGCCGGAGATGCTGCCGATCACCCGACCGTCGTCGGTCACGGCCATCGAGGTGCCCAGGGTGCGCGGCGCGCTGCCGAGCACCCGGGTGACGGTGCCGATCGCCAGCCGGTGGCCGGCGTCGAGGGCGGTCAGCACCGCCCCGGCGATCTCGAGCACGGCTAGCTGCCCGCGCTCTGGTCCATGCCCATCCGGCGCAGCACGAGGTTCTCGGCGAACTGGGCGGCGCCGTAGAGCACCATCGAGACGATGGTGATGACCACCACCGAGGACCACACCTCGGCGTTCTTCACCTGCGCGGCCGCGACCACGATGGTCCAGCCGAGTCCTTCACCGGTGGCGAGCCACTCCGCGAGCAGGGCTCCGGTGATGGCGCCGGGGATGGAGATCTTGATCGCGGCGAAGAACGACGGCAGCGAGCTGGGCAGCGCCACCTTGCGGAGTGCCGTGAACGGGGTGCCACCGTAGACGGCGATCACGTCGCTCACCTGCGGGGATGCCGAGCGCAGGCCGAAGGCGATGTTCACCAGGGCCGGGAACAGCACCACGATGGCGCCGGTGACCACGGCGATGCTCGGGCCCCGGCCGGTGATCAGGATCAGGACGGGGATGAACGCCACCAACGGCACCGATCGCAGCAGCAGTGCGATGGGCATCAGGGCGTTCTCGATGCCGCGCGAGAGGGTGAACACGGTGGCCAGCACCAGGGCCAGGAGCATGCCGGCGACGAAGCCGAGGAAGGCGTCGGTGAGGGTGATGCCCAGGTTGGTCAGGATCAGCGCGCGGTTCGCCTCGGCGGCCGGCACGGTGAACAGCCAATTCCAGACATCCAGTGGCCCCTTGGCGATGAACGGGGAGATGCCCAGCAGCAGAATGAGCGCCTGCCAGGCGGCGAGCACGATCACCAGGGTGAGCACACCGGTGCCGAGGGCGCGGAGGATGTAGCCGCCGATGCCGCGGGCCTGCGCGCCGGAGCTCTTGGTGAGCACCGCCGGCGAGCCGGTCGCGAGGGTTGACGCGCTCATGAGCTGCTCCGTCCGGTGGTCCAGGGGGTCAGGAAGCGGGAGACCACCGCGAAGAGCAGGTAGCCGAGACCGGCCAGCAGTCCGGCGACCAGGGCGAGGCTCCACACCCGTTCCACGTTGGCGGCGTTGCCCGCGGCCAACATGGCCAGGCCGAGGCCGCGTTCGGCGCCACCGAAGTACTCTCCCAGAATGGCACCGAGCAGGGCGGCCGGGGCGGCGATCTGCAGGGCGTTCAGAACACTCGGCAGACCGGCGATCAGGCGCACCTTGCGCAGCTGGGTGAACTTGCTGCCACCGTAGACACTCACCACGTCCAGGCTGGCCTGGTCGGCGGCCTTGAGGCCGACGAGTGAGCCGACCACGGTGGTGAAGAACACCGACAGGGCGGCGAGGAAGATGGCCGTTCCGGACGGGTCGTCGCGCGGCGGGCCGATGACGATGTACGCGATCGGGCCGATGGCGACGATCGGCACGCAGTAGGTGATCACGGCGATCTGCAGGGCGATCTTCTCGATCCGCGGCATCACCAGGACCAGGGCGGCCAGCAGCAGGGCCAGCCCGTTGCCCCAGAGGAAGCCGATACCGGCCTCGGTGAGGGTGCGCAGGATGTGCGGCAGGTAGAAGCCGATCCCGTCGTTTAGGAACTGGCCGATCACCGCGGCCGGGGTGGGGATGGCTCCGCCCGGCACCGAACCGGTGTTCTGGAAGATCGTCAGCGCGCCGATCCACCAGAAGGCGACGACGACAGCGACGCCGATCAGGCCGGTCGCCCAGCCCGGCAGCGTCCGAGTCACGGGCATCAGGCGGCTCCGGCGGTCGGGGTGTCCGCGCCGAAGAGCAGGTCGGAGGCCCGGTCGTGCAGGGCGTGGAACTCGGGGGTGCGCATCATCTCGGGCAGGCGCGGGCGGGGCAGGTCCACCTCGATGACCTCCTTCACCCGGCCGGGGCGTGCGCTCATCACGGCCACCTGATCGGAGAGGAAGATGGCTTCGGAGATGCCGTGGGTGACCATCAGGGTGGTGGCGGGCTTCTCGGTCCAGATGCGCAGCAGTTCGATGTTGAGGCGCTGGCGGGTCATGTCGTCGAGCGCGCCGAACGGTTCGTCGAGCAGCAGGACAGAGGGCTTGAGCACCAGCGAGCGGGCGATCGAGACGCGCTGACGCATGCCGCCGGAGAGTTGGGCCGGCTTGGCCTTCTCGAATCCGGTAAGGCCGACCAGCTGGATCAGTTCGGTGACGTAGTCCTCGTCGACGGGCATCCGTGCCACCTCGAAGGGAAGTTTGATGTTGCTGCGCACGCTGCGCCACGGCAGCAGGGCGGAGTCCTGGAAGGCGATGCCCAGTTCGTGGCCGCTGCGGAGCTCGCGGGGGCTCTTGCCGTCCACCCGGGTGGTGCCGCTGGTGGGGTTCTCCAGGCCGGCGAGGATGCGCAGGATGGTCGACTTGCCGCAGCCGGACGGGCCGAGCAGGGAGAGGAAGCTGCCCTTGTCGGTGTGCAGGTTGGCGTTGTCGAGCGCGACGACCTCCTTGCGCCCCACCGTGAAGGTCTTGTGCAGCCCGGAGATGTGCAGGCCGGTTCCCGAGGTGGTGCCGGGGAGGGTGGTGTCGATGGTGCTCACGAAAGTGATTTCCTAACTGGCGTCGTCGGAGGCCGAATACCCAGTATCGCCGACGGCACCCGCCGGAGGGCGGGTGCCGTTGACGACACCGGTCAGGTGCGACTACTGGACGGGACGGTTACTCGCCGTAGGCGACGAGCTCGGGGTTCTCCTCGTAGACCTCGGCCAGCAGGCTCATGTCGAAGAGGGCGTCGGCGTCGATCTCGACACCGGCGGCGGAGAGCGTCTCGATGGACTGCTTCTGCAGTTCGTCGCTGATCGTGAAGAGACCGTTCTTCTCGGTGTCGGGGCTGACGACGAGGTCGGTGGCCTGGATCTCCGCCTGACGGGTCTCCTTCTCCATGGTCAGGCCGAGCTCGCTGCCGTAGGTGTCCACCGTGAGGGTGGCGGCGGCGGTCGGGTCGTTGACCGCGTCGGACCAGCCCTTGATCTCGGCGACGAGGAGCGCCTTGAGCATCTCGCGGTCGTTCTCGATGGCGTCATCGGAGGCGGTGAAGGTCTCGGCGACGAACGGCAGACCGTTGTCGGCCAGCGGCAGGTTGACCGGGTCGAGCCCGTTCAGCTCGGCGTCGATGTTCTCGTTGGTGAGGTAGGCGAACCACCCGTCGACCTCGCCGTTGAACAGCGGGGTCGGGTCGTATTCGACCGGTACCACGGTGAGCGAGGACGGGTCGATGTCGTTGACCGCGACGAAGGCGTCCCAGAGGCTCTGGTTGCTGGCCTGCACGCCGATGGTCTTGCCGGCGAGGTCGTCGATCGAGGCGATGTTGCCCACTCCGGCCAGCGACAGGATGGTGAACGGGTTCTTCTGGTAGGTGGCGCCGATGATCTTCAGCGGGGCACCCTCGTTCGCGACGACGGTTCCGGTGGAGATGGCGTTGCCGATACCGAGGTCGACGTTGCCGGAGATGACGCCGGCCTCGGCAGACGCCGGGCCGGGGATGAGGTCGACGGAGTCGAACCCGGCGTCGGTGAAGTAGCCCTTGTCGTCGGCGATGAACTCGCCCATGAACTCGGCGTTCTTGATCCAGGACAGCTGGATGCTGGCCTCACCGAAGGAGGCATCCTCGCCGGAGCCGGCGTCGGAGCCGCTGGCGCAGGAGGAGAGCACGAGGGTCAGGGCTGCGGCCGCGGCGATGCCGGTGCCGACGCGCTTCATCGATCGACGATTGAACGGGGTAAGTGGGGCGTGCGTCATGACGCGGGTCCTCTCGATGGTGCTCGGGGGTTGCCGTGGAACTCAACGGCGTGCTGGGGGCGGGATGCCTGACTGAAAGATGCTGCTGTGCGGGTGATGCGGGTGCTGCTGTGCTGTGCTGCCGTGATTGCGGTGTTTCAGCGCGCCGCATCCGCTGCAACGAATGTTCGGATGATTCGAACCCTAATTGCTGAGTGTGACGTGCCGAAGACCGAGACATTTCCGGCTTATTACGACCGGAACGTCGCGCCGAAGCGCCGGATTCCTCCCCGATGGTCCGGGAACCCTGGCGTGATAGCGTCACGGGGTCCACCGCGAAAGGAACCCCAATGTCTACCGCCATCGTACCGACCCCCGACTTCGTTGCCGGCCTGCCCAAAGCCGAGCTGCACCTGCACCTGGAGGGCACCCTCGAGCCCGAGCTCAAGCTCACGCTCGCCCGTCGGAACGGAGTGGACATCGGTCAGAGCACGGTGGAGCAGGTGCGGGCCACCTACGAGTTCGATTCGCTGGCCAGTTTTCTGGGTGTGTACTACCCGGCGATGAACGTGCTGGTCGAGGAGGCCGACTTCTACGACCTCGCCACCGCCTACTTCCGCCGGGCCGCCGCCGACGGGGTGCGCCGCGTCGAGGCGTTCTTCGACCCGCAGGCGCACACCAGTCGCGGCGTGCCGATCGAGACCGTGATCGTGGGCTACCACCGGGCCGCCGTGGATGCCGCGGACCTCGGTGTTTCCGCCGAGCTGATCCTCTGCTTCCTGCGCGACTTCTCGGCCGAGAGCGCGCTGGAGACCCTCCGGTCGGCGCTGCCGTACCGGGACCGGTTCATCGGCGTCGGCCTCGACTCCGACGAGCGGGACAACCCGCCGGCGAAGTTCGCCGAGGTGTTCGCCCTCGCCCGGGAGAACGGGCTGAAGCTCACCATGCACTGCGACATCGACCAGGTCGGCAGCATCGAGAATATCCGCCAGGTGCTCGAAGAGATCCAGGTGGACCGCATCGACCACGGCACCAACATCGTCGAGAACCCCGAGCTGGTCGCGCTGGTGCGTGAGCGTGGCCTGGGCCTGACCTGCTGCCCGGTGTCGAACAGTTTTGTCACCGCGGACATGAAGGCGGTGGAGATGGTGGCGTTGCTCAACTTCGGTGTGCTGGTCACGGTGAACTCGGATGACCCGGCCTATTTCGGTGCCTACGTGGCCGACAACTACCTCGCATTGGCCGACAAGGCCGGGCTCGACTCCGACGAACTGGTGCGCCTGGCCAAGAACTCGTTCGAGGCCTCCTGGCTGCCCGACGCTGAGAAGCGCGCCTACCTCGACTCGGTCGACGCGTACGTGGCGGGGTACCGCGCCGAATAGGTCTCGTTCATGGTCTCGCCTGCGGCTTGACGGATGAGGTCGGCCACGGAGTCGGGGCGCGAGACGGCCACCGCGTGCGAGGCGTCGATCTCGACCGTGGTCGAGTGTGCGCGCCTGGCCATGAACCGCATCGATTCCGCCGGGATGTTGAGGTCCTGGGTGGTGATCAGCGTCCAGGACGGGATCGACGTCCACGCCGCCCGTGTCGCCGTGTCGTCCAACGCCTTCGCGGCGATGGGCCGTTGGGTGGCGGCCATCAGTGCGGTCGTGTCGTCGGGGACGTCTGCGGCGAAGACGGCCCGGAACCGGTCTTGCTGAATGTAGAGGTCGGTTCCGCTGCTGTCCGCGGTCGTGAACGGCACCGGGTGCAGGGCCGGACCGAGCTGGCCGCCGGGGTACTTGCCGGCGAGGCCCGCGGTGCTCTCCCCCACCTCGAGCAGGAAGCTGGCGATGTAGACGAGGGCGCGCACCTGGGCGGCCCCGTCGGCGGCTTCGCTCAGCACGCTGCCGCCGTAGGAGTGACCGGCCAGAACGATCGGGCCGTCGATGCTGTCGAGGATGCTGCGCAGGTACGCGGCGTCGTCGTGCAGATCGCGCAGCGGGTTGGCGGGTGCGATCACCGGGAAGCCGTCCCGGTGCAGGTCGGTGATGACGGCGTTCCAGCTCGAGGAGTCGGCGAAGGCTCCGTGCACCAGAACGATGGTGGGCTTGTCGGTGCTGGGCGTGTCGATACGGGCAGTGGCGGTAGTGCGGCTGGTGACTGACATGGCTTTCGTTCCTTTCAGCGAGCGACGAAGGTGCGGATATGCGATATATTGCAACCGTCTTGTCGGCCAGTCAAGGCCCCACTGGGACCTCTCGGCCATGTCGGCTTGACTTCGGCATCCATTCGGTGCGCAATATGTTGCATGCCTATTCCGCAGACGCCCGCCGTCGACCGCAGCCTGCTCCGTGACGATGTCTTCGGTCGGCTGCGGGACGCGATCGTGGACGGCACCTTCGCACCGGGTGAGCAACTGCGGGACGGCGACCTGGCGACCTGGCTCGGCGTCAGCCGCACCCCGGTTCGGGAGGCGCTGCTGCGGCTCGCGCAGGGCGGCCTCGTGGTCAGCCACCCCGGTCGGTCCACCATCGTCAGCCCGCTGGACCTGACCCAGGTGCGGGACGCCCGCGGTGTGGTCGCGGCCATGCACGAACTCGCGGTGCGTGAGTCGGTACCGAATCTGACCGAGGGCGACATCACGATGATGCGTGAAGCCAATCGGCGCTTCGGGCTCGCCATCGAGTGGGGCGATGTCGAGGCGGCGCTGCGCGCCGACGACGACCTGCACGCCATTCCGGTGCGCGCGTCGGGCAACCGGGCACTCACCATGGTGCTCGACCAGTTCACGCCGGTGGTGCGCCGGGCCGAACGGCTGCGCTTCGCCTCGGTGGACGGGCAGGCCTCGACCGCCCGGCACGACCAGCTGATCGAGCTCTGCCAGAACCTCGATGCCGACGGGGCGGCCAGGGTCGCGTTCGACACCTGGCACAGCCTGCCGAGCGTTGCCGCCAACGACGACTCGAGCGAGGTCGCTCCGGCCTGATGCCCGGCCGGCCCGCCGTTCACGCCGTGGCCCTGCCGTACCCGGTCGGTGTTTCATCGGCCGGTTTGTCGTGTGTCAGGCAGGTTTCGGAACCCCCGAACGGGGCCCGATCGTTGTCACTAAAGTGATCGGAGAGCGTCCGAACCGGCCGCGACAACCGCTGAGAAGCCGAGGGGATGACCCGATGTACGACCTGGTGATCCGCTCCGAACGGGTGCTGACCCGCACGGGTTTCGAGCCCGCCGCCGTGGCGATCACCGACGGCGTCATCCGCGCCATCACCGCCCTGGATGCCCAGCTCTCGTGCCGGCGGGAGCTCACCCTGCCGGCCGGTCAGGTGCTGCAGCCGGGCATCGTCGACAGTCACGTGCACGTGAACGAACCGGGTCGCACCGACTGGGAGGGCTTTGCCAGCGCCACCCGCGCCGCCGCGGCCGGCGGCGTCACCACGATCATCGACATGCCGTTGAACAGCATCCCGCCGACCGTTACCGTGCCAGCGTTGGAACAGAAGCGCGCCGCGGCCGCACCCCAGGCCAGTGTGAATGTGGGCTTCTGGGGTGGGGCGGTGCCCGCCAACCTCGGCACCCTCGAAGAGCTGCACGACGCCGGGGTGTTCGGCTTCAAGGCCTTCCTCTCCCCCTCCGGTGTCGACGAGTTCCCCCACCTGTCCGCCGAGCAGCTCGAGGCCGCCGGCGCCGAGATCGCCGGCTTCGGTGGACTGCTGGTGGTGCACGCCGAGGACCCGGCCGTGCTGGACCGCCACGAGAACGCCGGCGGAACCAATTATCGGGACTTCGTCGCCAGCCGGCCGGACGCGGCCGAGGACGCCGCGATCGCCCGGGTGATCGACGTCGTACGGTCCACCGGTGTGCGCGCGCACATCCTGCACCTGTCTTCGGCACAGGTGTTGCCGCGGCTGGCCGCCGCCCGCGCCGAGGGCCTGCCGATCACCGTGGAGACCTGCCCGCACTACCTGAGTTTCGCCGCCGAGACCATCGCCGACGGCGCCACCGCCTTCAAGTGCTGCCCGCCGATCCGCGAGGAAGCCAACCGGGACCTGCTCTGGCAGGGCCTCGAGGACGGGGTGATCGACTTCATCGCCTCCGACCACTCCCCCGCCACCCGTGAGCTCAAGCTCGGCCACAACGGCGACTTCGGTCTGGCCTGGGGCGGGATCTCCGGGCTGCAGCTCAGCCTGCCCGCGGTGTGGACGGCGGCGCGAGCCCGCGGGCTCGGCCTAGACCGGGTGCTCGGCTGGATGAGCGCGGCCACGGCCCGATTCGTCGGCCTGCCCGGCGGCGAGATCACCGTCGGCGCCGCGGCCGACCTGGTGGCCTTCGCCCCCGAGGAGACCTTCACCGTGAACGTCGACACCCTGCGGCACAAGAACCGGGTGAGCGCGTTCGACGGGGTGACCCTGTTCGGCCGGGTGCACACCACCTGGCTCGCCGGGCAAGCCATCTTCGACGTCGACGACGACGCATCCACTGGCACACCGCAGGGTGTGCTGCTGAGCGCCCGCTGACCTGACCGACCGCACCACCGGTACGACCCAAACTGCACGACCCGCTTTCAGCCCGACCCGAACTCCCGTTTCACGACGCACGCCCAAGGAGCAGCCATGTCGATCGTCCTCGGCCCCAACCGCTACGGCAAAGCAGAGAACCGCATCGTGCGGATCTACCGCGACACGCCCCGCCACGAGATCCACGACATCAGCGTCTCCACCGCCCTGCACGGCGACTTCGCCGACGCGCACCTGGCCGGCGATCAACTGCAGGTGCTGCCCACCGACACGCAGAAGCAGACCGCGTACTCCTTCGCCAAGGAGAAGGGGCTGCTCTCGATCGAGAGCTACGGCCTCGACCTGGCCACCCACTTCGTCGACCACATCAACTCGGTTGCCGGCGCACGGGTGGAGATCGAGGAGTTCGCCTGGGAACGGGTGGTCGTGGACGGCACCGAGCACGACCACACCTGGGTGCGCCGCGGCCAGGAGGTGCGCACGGCGGCGATCTCGGTGGAGGGCAGCGGTGACGACCAGCAGGTCTGGGTGGTCGGCGGCCTCAAGGACCTGGTGCTGCTGAAGTCGACCGGGTCGGAGTTCGCCGGGTTCATGCAGGACCCGTACACGCTGCTGCAGCCCACCAACGACCGGGTGATGGCCACATCGCTCACCGCCGGGTGGCGGTTCACCGACCACACCGAGGTGGAGTGGGAGGCCACCTACGCCGGAATCTCGGCGATCCTGAAAACCCAGTTCGCGATGGTGCACTCGCTGGCGCTGCAGCAGACGCTGTACAAGATGGGCGAGGCCGTGCTCGAGGCCTACCCGAACATCGCCGAGATCCGCCTGTCGGCGCCCAACAAGCACCACTTCCTCTATGACCTCTCGCCGTTCGGGGTGGAGAACAACAACGAGGTGTACCACGCCGCCGACCGGCCCTACGGCCTGATCCAGGCCACCGTCATGCACGACGACGCCACGGATGCCGGTCCCGCCTGGGACTCGTACACCGGACTGGTCTGATGACCCTGGGTACCGAGTCGTCGGGGCACGAGTCTGTGCGGCCGGCGTCCCTGGCGCACGTCTACCTCGGCCACGTCTTCCACGTCGCCGGCTCCCCCACCCTGGCCGAGGCATCCGCTCACCTGGTGTCGGTACCGCAGGGCGCCCTGGTCACCGCCGACGACGGCAGCATCGCCTGGGTCGGCCGCGCCATCGACCTGCCCGTCGGCTTCGACCGGCTGCCGGTGACGGACACGCACGGTGGCTTCATCCTGCCCGGCTTCGTCGACACCCACATCCATTTTCCGCAGACCTACTCGACGGATGCCTACGGCGGCGGCCAGCTGCTGGAGTGGCTGGACAACTGCGTGTTCCCGGCCGAGACCCGGTTGCAGGACGAGGATTTCGCGGCCGCGATCGCCCGCGACTTCACCCGGCGGCGCACACTGGCCGGCACCACCAGCGCGCTGGTGTTCGGGTCGGCGTTCCCGCACGCCCAGGACGCGCTCTTCGCCGAGTCCGAGCGGGCGGGCCTTCGGCTGGTCAGCGGACGCGGCATCCAGACCGTGGGGCCGGACTCGGCTCGCGCCCTGGTGACGTCGGAGGCTGACGCCCTCGACCTGGTGGCCGACGAGATCTCGCGCTGGCACGTCCGGGACACCGGGGATTCCCGCACCGCTCTGCTGCAGGTGGCCGTGGTGCCGCGGTTCAGCCTGTCGGTGACCCCGACGACCCTGGCGGGTCTGGGCGAACTCTATGACGGGGTGCGCGGCGAGGGCGTCTACTTTCACAGTCACCTCAACGAGAACAACCGGCCGGACACCGGCGAGATCGACGTCGTCAAGTCGCTGTACCAGGTGGACTCCTACCTGGACACCTACGACGGCAAGTTCCTGCCCGGCTCGACCGTGGGCGGCTCGAGCCTCCTCGGGCGCCGCAGCATCCTGGCGCACGCCGTGCACTGTGACGATCACGAGCTGGCCCGGCTGGCCGAGACCGGGTCGTCGATCGCGCACTGCCCGACCTCGCAGCAGTTCCTCGGCTCCGGCACCATGCCATGGACGCGCACCACGAGTTTCGGCGTGAACGTGGCGCTGGGCTCGGACGTCGGCGGCGGCGACGAGTGGTTGATGAGCCGGGTCGTGAACGACGCGTTCAAGGTGCATCTCTCCGAACCCGGCGACGCGGGCCTGTCGATCAGCCCGGCCGAACTGCTCTTCACCGCCACCCTCGCCGGCGCCCGCGCGCTGGACATGGAGGAGCGCTACGGCAACCTCGACGTGGGCAAGGACGCCGACTTCCTCCTCATCGAGCCTGACCGGTGGGAGCCGCTCGCAATGGTGCTGGCCAACGGCATCCGTTCGGCAAAAGAGGCGTCGGCCACCGACCAGACCCTGTTCGCCCTGCTGATGGCACTGCGGGAGCCGGCCATCACCGGGGTCTTCGTGCGCGGCCGCCGGGTGACGGCGCCCTAGGACCGCCGGCGCCAGGAGAGGCTACTCGCCCACAACACCGTCGATCGACTCCCGAATCAGGTCGGCGTGGCCGCAGTGTCTCGCCGTCTCTTCGATCAGGTGCAGCAGGATCCAGCGCAGGTTGAAGCGCTCGCCGTTGCGGCCGGGGGTGACCACCACGTCGTCGAGACTCCGACCGGCCGTGACCGAGCGGGACCGATCGCAGGCGGCCAGATACCGCTCACGGAGCATTTCAGGGTCATCGTCGGCGGCGCTGCTGAACTCCCAGTCCGGGTCCTCGCCCCACGGTGCGCTCGCCCACGGTTCGACGTCGGCGCGGCCGAGGAACCGGGTCTGAACCCAGGTGTCCTCCACGTAGGTCAGGTGCTTGAGCAGGCCGGCCAGGGTGAGGGTGGATGGTGCCAGCGCGGTGTGGAGGCCGGCCGCGTCGAGCCCCTCGGTCTTCAGCAGCAGAGTGGCGCGCTGGTAGTCGAGGAATGCGGACAGAGCGGTGTGCTCATCCGTGGCCGGATGCGGGTCGACGCGGGTCATCGTGCCAGCCTGGCACAGTCCCGCGACGCCCGCCGGGCGGGTTCAGGCGCCCAGCGTGGACTGCAACAGTCGCTCGGAGACGACGAACCCCGCCCGCCGGTAGGCGCTGATCGCGTCGGCGCTCGAGTGCACGGTCACCCGTTCCAGGCCCAGTTCGTCGGCGCGGGCGCGCACGGCCGCGAGCAGGCGCGCGCCGACGCCGGCGTTCCGCTCGGCGGGCACAACGTAGACACACTGCAGATCGCCGGACGCCCGCTCGAGAGCCCGCGCGCTGGGCACCCGGGGAACGACGGCCAGCCAGGCCATGCCGATCACGGCATCCGCTCGCCGGGCGACCAGACAGTGGTGGGTCGCCGTGTGTGCCACCGCCCACTCGGTGAAGACGGTGAGGAAGACGTCATGGTCGACCACGGGCTCACCGTCGAGTTCTTGCACCCACTGCCAGCGCAGTTCGGCGGCGGCCGTGAGGTCGTCGGCGACGGCCGAGCGGATGCTGACACCGCCGGCACTCGTCGGCGCTGGCTCGTCGGCATGGATTTCCTGGTCGATGCTCATGGGCCCATTCTGGCGTCAGCGGCAGCGCCCGTGTCGCGGGACGCGATACTGGGAGACATGACTTCGACCGGTGACCGTGCTCCGTCTACTCGCGTTGCGACCGATTCGGTGACCGATGCCGCGATCTCACCCGCCATGGTGCCGGAGCTCACGGTCACCGATATTAGCGCCAGCCTGCGCTTCTGGGTGACGCTCTGCGGCTTCGAGGTGCTCTACGACCGTCCAGAGAAGAACTTCGCCTACCTGAGATTCGGCACGGCCGAGCTGATGCTCGATCAGGTCGGGGTCGGACGCAGCTGGCTTACCGGGGATCTCGAGGCTCCGCTGGGGCGGGGCGTGAACTTTCAGGTGTCGGTGCCGACGATCGCTCCGCTGCTCGACCGGTTGGCCGCTGCCGACTGGCCGCTCTTCCTGGCCGCGGAGGAAAAGTGGTACCGGACCGGTGACACCGAGACCGGCGTGGAACAGTTTCTGGTGCAGGACCCGGACGGTTACCTGGTGCGGTTCTCGTCGCGGCTGGGCCAGCGGCCGGCATCCACCTCGTCGTGACGCTGAGTCGCGGCCGACGTGACTCGGCCGCGAACGGGGAGTAACCTCACCCTCATGTGCGGCAGATTTGCGATGAACGACGACGTGGACGACCTGGTGCAGGAGTTCGTGGCCGCGGGCGGGCGGCCCGGGGACTGGCGACCCAGCTACAGCATCGCGCCCACCGATCCCGCCCCGATCGTGCGCGAGTGGCAGCCGGCCGATTCCAGCACGCCCACCCGCGAGGTGACCCTGGCCAAATGGGATTGGCCACAGCCCACCGGCCGGCCGCCGCGCGGTCCGATCATCAATGCCCGGATGGAGAAGCTCGACCAGCGGTTCTGGGTGGGGGCGTTCTCGAACGCCCGCTGCATCGTGCCGATGCTCGGCTACTACGAGTGGACCGGGGAGAAGGGCGCCAAGCAGCCGCACTTCATCCACGGCGATGGCCTGCTGGCTGCGGCCGGGGTGACCTGGGCGACCAAGAATGACGACGGCGATTGGTCGCGGGTGTTCGCGGTGATCACCCGCGAGGCCAGGGATGCCTCCGGCGACGTGCACGACCGGATGCCGGCGTTCCTGACGCCAGAGGTCTGGTCGGATTGGCTCAACCCGCAGTCGATCACGGCGAGCACGCCGGTGGAGTCGGGCGACAAGCGCCGCGCCATGATCGACCTGCTCGACCGGAGCTCCACCGCAGTCGCCGCGACCATGCAGACCAGGCTGGTGGACCGCCGGGTGAACAGCGTGCGTGCCGTGGACCCGCAGGACCCGACCCTGATCGAGCCGCTCGCAGGCTGATCACCGGACGGGGCACGATTCGCAGGGCGGGTCGCGAGGTCTCGACAGGCTCGACCACCGGGCCGGGCGGGGGCGGTTAGCTGCCGCGGTAGGTGGAGTACGCGAACGGGCTCAGCAGCAGGGGCACGTGATAGTGCGCGCTCTCGTCGGTGAGGTCGAAGACGATGGTGACCTGCGGGTAGAACGTGGCCTGATCACGCGCGGCGAAGTAGATTCCGGTGTCGAAGGTGATGCGGTACCGGCCGGCAGACACGGCTTCCGGGCCGAGGTCGCCGACGCGGCCGTCGGCATCCGTCACAGCGGTCGCCAACTCGCGCCACTCGCTGCGAACCTGCTGCTCGAGCAGAACCCCCACCGCTACCGCCGGCCGCCCAGACACGGCATCAAGCACGTGGGTGGTGATCTGGCTGCGGGTCATCGGGGGTCTTCCTGTTGCTGCTCTGGGGTGACCGGCTGGGCGGCCGGCGAGGTCTCTGGCGAAAGTGCGCCTGGGACATCCTGCCATTGACTGACGAGTACCCCCAAACGCAGAAGGGCGATATCGCGCAGTTCCGACCCCACGATCGCCGCCTCGGTGTCATCGTCCAGCAGCAGCCGACGGTGCAGCTCGGTGAGGATCTCCCGGCGGCTACGGCCGGCGGCCCGAATGAGAAAGACCCGGTCGAAGCGCTCTTCGTAGACCCGGTTGCCGTCGGCTAGTTCCGCGGCCAGGTCGGCGTCGGCGGCGTCGACCGACTTCTGTTCGGCCCGGGAGAAATTCGCGGCCGTCGACTTGCCGGTCGGCTTGTCCCCGATGCGTGGATGCTCCGCCATGGCTTCGTCGATCTCCGCACGGGCAAGCGGCGTAGCCGCCTGGCGGGCAGCCTCGAGCAGGGTCGCGGCCGAGTCGAACGGGGCCCCACCGGCCACCTCGTCGACCCACCGCGGAACGGCCAGGCAGGCCTGCAGAATGGTACGGAGTTCGTCGTCGACGGGCAGGTTGCTCATGAGGTCCTTCTGATGGTGCCGGTGCTGGCAGGTTGGTGGGCAGGGCCGGTGTCGCGCGGGCGGCGGGTGACGCTGGTCGCAGTGGTTAAGCTGACGCTCATGAACTCTGCTGCTGCCGACTCCCCGACCGAGCCCGCGGTGCCGGTGGCCGGTCTGGTGCTGGCCGCCGGCGCCGGCAGCCGGTACGGCACACCCAAAGCGCTGGTGGTCGACCCGAGTGGCGAGCCGTGGCTGGTGCGGGCGGTGCTGGCCCTGGTGAACGGCGGCTGCGACCCGGTGCTGGTGGTGCTCGGCGCCGCCGGTACGGAGGCCGAGGAACTGTTGCGGACCCACGCCGACCGGTTCGACCGGCCGGATCGGCTGCGCGTGCTGCACGCCGACCGGTGGGCGGACGGCCTGTCGGCCTCGGTCGCCGCTGGCCTCGACGGGCTTGGTGCCATGGACGACCAGGTCGTCGCCGTGGCCATGGTTCCGGTGGACGTGCCCGACCTGACCGATCGCACGGTGGCCCGACTGATCGGGGGCTCCCCCGGCGAGGTCGCGGCCGGCACCCTTCGGCAGGCCGAGTTCGCGGGCCGCCCCGGGCATCCGGTGCTGATCGGCCGGGAGCACTGGGCCCCGCTGCGGGCGACGCTCGCCGGAGACACCGGTGCCCGGCCGTACCTGGTGGCGCACCACGTGCAGCTGGTGCCCTGTGACGATCTCGGCACCGGGGTGGATGTCGACACCCGGCCGGAGCAGGACCGGCCCGTATAAGAGGGGTGGCGGTTCACCAGGGCGCTTCGAGTTCCTCGAGGTCTTCGTAGACGCTCGTGATGGTCGCGATCCGGGTGCGGCTCTCCCGCACCTGCGCGCCCATCGCGCCGGTGGCGAGCAGGTTCACCAGGCTCATCGCGGTGGCGTAGCTGTCGAACGCCGACACCGAATCGACCGGGCATTCCAGCCAGTGGGTGGCCTGGTCGGAGTACTTGCGCGCGGACGAGTCCGCGATCAGCACCAGCGGAACGTCCCGGCGGCGGATGGCCGCAACGAGGTCACCGAACCCGGCGACCCGGCGGCGGAAGCCCATCAGCACCACCACGTCCCGCGGGCCGAGGCCGGCGAGCTCCTCTCCCAACGACTGGCCCGGTAGCGGGGCCAGGCGCACGTGGTCGCGTGCCTGCACCAGTTGCTGGCGCAGGTGCAGGGCGAGCGGGTAGCTGTTGCGCAGGCCTACGATCACCACATTCTGGGCGGACTGCACCAGCCGGGCGGCGGCATCCAGTCGGCCGTCTTCGAGGGTGAGCAGCAGGCGGCGCAGGTTGTCGTGTTCGGCTTCGGCGTGCGCCGCCAGTCGCGACGGTGTGCCGGCGGATGCCCCTGGCCCGCCGAGCGGAGCGCCCAGACTGCGCAGGGCGCGAGCGTGGTCGCGCACCTCGGCGGAGTCCTGGAAGCCGAGCCGGCGGAACAGCCGCGACACCGTGGCCTTGGACACCCCGCTGAGCCGAGCCAGCTCTGAGGCGTTGTAGACGGCGAGGTCGCTCATGTGGTCGAGGATGAAATCGGCGGCGCGTTGCTCCTGCGGAGACAGCTCCCCGTAGCGTCCGTCGATGCGCTGACCGATGTTCATGGTCATGCCGGGTCGGCCGAACGGTCGACACCGTCGTGGTCGACACCGTGCTGGTCGGCCACGGCGAGCACGGCGGCCTCGAAGGCATCGAGGGCGGCGGCCACGTCGGCCTCGGTGACGGACTCGTCGGGGTGGTGGCTGACACCGCCGGCGCAGCGCACGAAGAGCATGCCGATCTCGGTGAGGTGCGCGATCGCCATGGCGTCGTGGCCGGCCATCGACAACAGTTCGAGCGGCTCCCGGTCGATGGTGTCGGTCGAGCCGGCCCGAGTCTCGGCGCTCTGGATACCCGCGCCGATGACGCCGCGCAGCCGGTCGCTGCAGTGCGCGGCCGGCGCGGAGTGGGTCTGCTCGACACCCACGTGCAGGCCACGGTCGGCGCAGATGGCCTCGAGCAGGGTGTTGATCTGCTGCCAGGCCGCGTCGCGGTCCTCGTCGAACCGGCCGCGCAGGTCGAGACTGAACTCGACCCGGCCGGCGATGACGTTCACGGCATCGGGGAACACCTCGAGGTGCCCCACGGTGGCGATCAGGTCGGCGGCGCGGGCGAGGCGTTCGATCGCGACGATGGCCTCGCTGGCCCCGGCGAGGGCGTCGCGGCGGTGGGTCCACGGGGTGCCGGAGTGGCCGGCCTTGCCGGTGATGGTGATCTGGAAGCGGCGGGCGCCGGCGATCGACGAGACGATGCCGAGAGCTCGGTCGTGGTCTTCCAGCACCGGTCCCTGCTCGATATGGGTCTCGAGGTAGCCGATGAAGTCGTTCGAGTTGCGGCCGGCGCTGCCGATGGCCGCCGGGTCGAGCCCGAAGGCGAGGAAGGCGTCGTGCAGGCTGGTGCCCTGTTCGTCGACCAGCTCCCACCAGGCGTCCAACCAGGTTCCGGCGAGGGCCCGGCTGCCGAGCAGAGCGGTGCCGAACCGGGTGCCCTCCTCGTCGCCGAAGGCCACCACCTCGAGGGCGAATGGCAGCGCACGATTAGTGGCCCGGATGCGGTCGACCACCGCGATGGCGGCGAGCACCCCGAGAATCCCGTCGTACCGGCCGGCGGAGGGAACCGTGTCCAGGTGCGACCCGAGCAGCAGCGCGGGCAGGCCGGGGCTGGACCCCTCGAGCCGGCCGCACTGGTTGCCCGCGGCGTCTTGCCAGGTCGTCAGGCCGGCTTCGCGCATCCACTCGCCGGCCAGGGCGTTCACGGCGGCGTGCTCTGGCGAGAGGTAGACCCGTTCGATCAGGCCGTCGGGCAGGCTGGAGTGCCCGGCGAGTTCGTCGCAGCGGGCCAGCACGGTGGCCGCGCTGGTGCGCTGAGCGACGCCCGATGCCGCGCTGTTTCCCATGGCGCTGTCCCCCGACCCGCTCATGCGCCCGCAACCCCCGGGAGAGCGGAGGCGCGTGCGGCGTCCTGGTAGATCTCGTAAGCGGCACCGACCCCGCCGCCACCGGTGACGGTCGCCCCCGCCCGGCGGAGCACCTGCTCGAGCGCGGCGAGGGTGGTGAGCACGGTGTCCTTGCGGGCGTTGTAGCCCATCGTTCCGATACGCCAGACCTTGCCGTGCAATGGGCCGAACGAGGTGCCGATCTCGATACCGAAGTCGTTCAGCAGCTCACCGCGCACGGCGTCGCCGGTCACCCCGTCGGGGATGCGCACGGCGACGACGTTGTTCATGCGGTGCTCGAGGTCACCGAAAACACCGAGGCCCAGGCCCTGCACTCCGGCGAGCATCGCGGCGCCGTGCAGGCGGTGGCGTTCGACGGCGGCGTCCATGCCCTCGTCCACGAGCAGGCGAGCGCACTCACGGGCGCCGTACAGCATGCTGGTGGCCTCGGTGTGGTGGTTCAGCCGCTTCGGGCCCCAGTAGTCGAAGATCATCGACAGGTCGAAGTAGTTGGAGCGGATCGGCTGCGCGCTGACGGCGTCGCCGGGTTCGCGGATGCCCGCTTCGATGCTCTTGCGGGCGTTGATCACCTCGACGGCGCGGGGCGAGAACGTGGCCGGCGCCGATCCGGACGGGCCGCCCAGGCATTTCTGCAGGCCGGCGGTGACGGCGTCGAGGCCCCAGGCATCCGCTTCGAACGCGTTGCCGGCCAGCGACGCGGTGACATCGGTGTAGAAGAGCACGCCGTGCGTGGCGCAGATGTCGCCGAGCTCGTCCAGCGGCTGGGCGACGGTGGTGGAAGTGTCGCCGTGCACGATCGCCAGCAGGGCCGGCCGGGTCTCGACGATGGCCTGCTCGATCTGGGCGGGCGTGAACACGGTGCCCCACTCGACCTCGCGCACGTGCACCTCGGCGCCGGCACGTTCGGCGATCTCGGCCAGCAGGTGGCCGAACCGGCCGAAGATGGGCACCAGCACGCGGTCGCCGGGACTGATCAGCGACACCAGAGCCGCTTCGATGCCGGCGCGAGAGGTGCCGTCGATGAGCAGGGTCTGCTCGTTGCTGGTCTTGAAGACGCCGCGGTAGAGCGCCATGGTCTCGTTCATGTACGCCGTCATGGACGGGTCGTACTGGCCGACGAGCTGGGCAGACAGGGCGCGCAGAACCCGCGGGTCGGCGTTGACCGGGCCGGGGCCCATCAACAGACGCGACGGCGGATTGATCGGAAGACTGGAAATGACTGTTTCACCCCTCGGCAATTCTGAATCAAACGTTTCAGGTGCACAGTTTACGCAACAGGTGTTTCAGTCATGTTTCGCGGGGTTCACACTCCCGCTCCGCCGGCTGGGTGAGGTCAGGCCAGGGTCGCCCCGAGGTCGATCAGGGCCAGGTCGCTGCCGCGCGGGCCGACCAGGCACAGGCCCAGCGGCGCGCCGTCGACCTCCAACAACGGCACCGACAGCGCCGGGTAGCCGCCGATGCCGGCCAGACAGGTCATCGACAGCGTCGCCGTGCGGGTCGCATCGATCGCGGCCGCGTTCGCGCCGCGCGGCGGGGCCGTCGACGACGCCGACGGCAGCAGCAGGATGCGCCCCTCGAGCACCGCGTCCAACCGCGCCCTGGCGGCGGCCAGCGCGGTGCGCGCATCCGCTTCTGCGGCGGCGGTCACCGTGGCGGCGGCGGTGAACCGACCGGCGACGGCGGCGCCGAGGGCGCCGGGGTGAGCGGTCACCCAGTCGCCGTTGGCCCGCCACGCCTCCGAGGCCTGCACGGTTCGGAAGATCGCCAGCGCCTCGGCGAGGTCGCCGACGTCGACGAGGTCGGGTGCGGGCAGCAGACCCGCCCGGGTCAGCCGGTCGACGCCGTCGACGAAGGCGCCCTGCACCGCGTCGTCGGCGGCGAAGATCAGGGCGGTCGAGACCGCGAACCGGGTGGGCGCGGC
>Ga0247816_10000463_pt1 | contig 22952 bp, 21 predicted proteins | sample UWRJL209509C1_FD_179930 | JGI IMG/M metagenome (GOLD analysis project Ga0247816, IMG submission 179930) | Plant litter microbial communities from Arlington Agricultural Research Station in Wisconsin, United States - UWRJ-L209-509C-1 | ecosystem: Environmental > Terrestrial > Plant litter >...
GATTCTGGTCCTCGAGGACAACCCCTATGGTCTGCTCTACTTCGACCAGAAGGCCCCGGATGCGATGCGCTCCGTCGAGCGTGACGGCATCATCTACCTCGGCACCTTCTCCAAGACCCTCGCTCCCGGCTTTCGGGTGGGTTGGGCGCTGGCTCCGCACGCCATCCGCGAAAAGCTCGTGCTCGCCAACGAGGCCGCCGTCCTCTCCCCCAGTTCGTTCAGCCAACTCGTGATTTCGGAGTACCTGTCCACGGCCGATTGGAAGGGGCAGATCAACACCTTCCGCGGCGTCTACCGGGAGCGCAAGACGGCCATGCTGTCGGCTCTCGCCGAGTACCTGCCCAACCTCACCTGGACGAACCCCAATGGTGGCTTCTACGTCTGGCTCACTCTGCCGGACACCCTGGACTCCAAGGCGATGCTGCCGCGCGCGGTGAAGGAACTGGTTGCGTACACGCCCGGCACCGCCTTCTTCGCCGATGGCGACGGTCGGCAGAACATGCGCCTGTCGTTCTGCTACCCGACGCCCGATCAGATCCGGCTCGGCATCCGCCGGCTGGCCACGGTCATCAGGGATGAGCTCGAACTGCTCGACACCTTCGCCGGCACCGGATCGCTGTCCCCCGCCCCGGACGGCCGACGCTTCGGCGCCCCGCCGCCCAACATCTCCTAAAACGTTCGACTACCCGGCTCAAGTTAAGGAAAATCCCCGATCATGAGTGAATTCGAGTCTCTCAACATCGTCGTGCTCGCCGGTGGCATCTCCCACGAACGCGACGTGTCGATGCGTTCCGGCCGCCGGGTCGCTGACGAACTCACAGAACTCGGCCACCAGGTGACTATCCTGGACCCGCAGGCCGGGCTCCTCAGCGAGCTGGCCGACCGTGCGCCGGATGTCATCTGGCCGGTCCTCCACGGAGCAACCGGCGAGGATGGCGCTCTGCTCTCTCTCCTCGAGACGACCGGCATCCCACACGTCGGCCCCCGTGGCACGGCGGCCGGCCTCGCCTGGTCCAAGCCCACGGCCAAAGAACTCGTGCGCCGCGCGGGCTACGCCACTCCGGCCTGGATCTCCCTTTCCCGCGAGACGTTCCGCGACCTCGGCGCCGGCAGTGTGCTCGAACATCTGGTCCGAGCGCTCGGCGCCCCGCTCGTGGTCAAGCCCGCCGAGGGCGGATCTGCCCAGGGTGTCACCATCGTCGAGTCCGCCGGCGGGCTCCCCCGCGCCATGGTGGATGCCTACACCTACTCCGAAGCCGCTCTCGTAGAGCAGAAGATCGAGGGAACAGAGCTGGCCGTCACCGTCGTGGACACCGGGGACGGACCACAAGCCCTCCCGGCCGTGGAGATCGTGCCCGTGAGTGGAGTCTTCAGCTTCGAAGCCCGATACAACGCCGGCGAAACACTGTTTTACGCGCCCGCGCGCATCGGCGCGGAGATCGCCGCACGAGTGGCCGACACTGCCGTGGCCATCCACGCCCTGCTCGGACTAGCGCAGCTCTCCCGCATCGACATCATCGTGGACAAAGACGGCGTCCCGTGGTTCCTCGAGGCCAACGTGCTGCCCGGCCTGACGGAGACGTCTCTCGCGCCGCAGTCGATCATCGCCTCCGGCCAGAGTCTGGGCACCGTATATTCCGCTCTCGCCCGGGCAGCGTCGGTTAGCCTGCGGTAACACCGAGCCGTTTCACGTGAAACATCGACTGAGATCAGCGGCTGTTTCACGTGAAACATGCCAGTCTCGGAACGGGATCCGGAAAACCGATGCTCGGACTTCGACGCGCATGAATGCGAAACCCCTGATCAAGTCGATTACGACAGGTTGATCGCAACCGGGTGCTCAGCGGGACGCCCTCCGCGTCTCACCACTGCCAAGCGTGATCGATCATCACGCCCCTTGTAGGCCCGGTCTGGCGAGCCCGTCTGACACGTGGGTCAGCGCGCCTCCGAGCCATGAATGTTTCACGTGAAACATCCCATCGGGACCTTTTGCCGGGGTCACCGCGGGCTCGATGTCCGAGATCAGCCCCGCACGCCAGCCGCAACGAGTGGTTTTTGTTTCCTCCTAGATCGCGCCGGACGCCTAAGGATGCCTCTCAGCGCGAGATTTCACTGCCGCCACGACGCTCTTCGTTCACACTTCGGGCCAAGTGACGGAATCACAGCATTGCCGAGGCTGCAGACTGTTGTCGCGGACCCACTCCTGGCACCCATCTCCTCGCGTCGGCACGTATCGAATAGGGATGAAGCATACTTGGTCGGAAAGATACTAGCTGGACGGGCCCGCTGTTGCGCGACATGTTTCACGTGAAACCTGCGCTCACAAGGCCCGAGCTCCGGATCGAGATGCGAACTCGGGAGCACCTGGTCTCGTTCGGAGCCGGGAACCGCCGCCGCGACCTATGGTTGTCTCAAATGTTTCACGTGAAACGCCAAGCACTGCGTCGTCGAATGGCCCGTAGTGTTTCACGTGAAACACCCTTGAATCGAGCTCGACCCTGCCGATCGGGGGTCGTCTTGCCGGGTAATGACGTCGCACTGAGCCCTGGATGGCGAGATTTGTTCCGCCACAACCTGGGCGAGTGACCTTAGGATGCTTCTCAGCGCGGGATTTTGCCTCTATTTTCGACCGAATCGCAGGCTATCGGCCAACCGAACCCCCGAGCGACCTGCACGGGCCCCGTGCCTCGCGTGGTTGTTTCACGTGAAACATACCCTCAGCGCTGGTGAAGCACGCAATCTAGAGCATCACGGAGGCGATGTTTCACGTGAAACGCTTGACGACTAGCTCGCGCTGTAGCCGGGCTCGCCCAGCACCCCGAGGATGCGGTTGAGGTCGCCGATCGTTGCGAAATCAACCGTGATCTGGCCTTTCCGGGCGCCCAGGTTGATCTTGACGCGGGTGTCCAGACGGTCACCGAGGTGCTCCGCGATCTCGTTGAGGTGTCCCTGGCGGCGTCCGGGGACCGGCTTCGCCACGACCGGCTTGGGCCCAGCGGCTGCTGCTGCCTCGGCCGCACGCACGGACAGGTCCTCGTTGACGATCTTGTCGGCGAGCACGAGCATACCCGCGGTGTCACCGACTGAAAGAATGGCCCGAGCGTGTCCGGCCGACAGTACCCCTGCCGCGACCCGCAACTGAACAGCCTCCGGAAGCTTGAGAAGCCGCAGAGTGTTCGTGATCTGTGGGCGCGAGCGGCCAATGCGCGTGGCCAACTCCTCCTGAGTGATCTCGAAATCAGCCAACAGCTGCTGGTACGCCGACGCTTCTTCCAGTGGGTTCAGCTGCGCTCGGTGCAGGTTTTCCAGGAGCGCGTCCCGCAGCATGTCGATGTCCGCCGTGTCGCGCACGATCGCGGGGATGGAGTCGAGGCCTACCTCTTTGGTGGCCCGGAGCCGACGCTCACCCATGACGAGTTCGTACTTACCGGGCTGTTCCGGCAGGGGACGCACCACGACCGGCTGCAAAACTCCGACCTCGCGGATGCTGTGCACCAGCTCGGCGAGGTCATCTTCGTCGAACACGCTGCGCGGCTGGACAGCGTTGGGAATGATATCGGCGGGGTTCAGGTGCGCCAATCGCGCGCCGGGAACGGGCAGAAGCTCCACCGCGTCATCCGTGCTGGGCGCCGACTCGTCAACAGGAATATCGCCCTGATCAGGACTTATGGTGTTTGCGGTGCTGACAGCTGCGGGGGAGGCGCCCGCGGTTCCTTCGGCGTGCGGCACCTCGTTGTACGGAAAGAACACGTCAACGGGCCGAGCCAGAGTGGGGTTGTCCTGCACGGGAATCAGTGAGCCGATGCCCCGGCCGAGCCCTGTACGTTTCGCCATTACTGCTGTGCTCCTGTTCGTGGAACGCCCCGTCGGGCGATTTCTCCTGCTGCCTCGAGGTACGACAACGATCCGGCCGAATTCAGATCGTAGCTGATCACGCTCTGGCCGTAGCTCGGTGCCTCGGACACCCGCACGGACCGGGGGATCAGGGTGTCCAATACCTGCTGCGGGAAGTGATCGCGCACGTCCTGGGCGACCTGATTGGCCAGATTGGTTCGGCCGTCGTACATCGTCAGCAGAATCGTCGAAACGATCAGCTCCGGGTTGAGGTGCTTCTCGATCAGTTCGATGTTCTTGAGCAACTGACTGAGGCCCTCAAGCGCGTAGTACTCGCACTGGATCGGGATGAGTACCTCCCGAGCGGCGACGAACGCGTTGATGGTGAGCAGGCCCAGAGATGGCGGGCAGTCGATAAAGACGTAATCGTACGGGTCTGCCATCCCCTTGATGTGCAGATCGAGCGCGCGGCGCAGCCGCTGCTCCCTCGCAACCAGGGAGACGAGCTCGATCTCGGCGCCAGCGAGGTGGATGGTGGCGGGCACGCAGTACAGGGCGCCGAACTCCGGGCTTTTCTGCACGACGTCGACCATGGGCACGTCGTTGATGATGACGTCGTACACACTGGACGTCTCCGCACGGTGTTCGACACCCAAGGCGGTCGATGCGTTGCCCTGCGGGTCAAGGTCGATCACCAGCACACGGGCGCCTTGGCGCGCGAGGGCGGCAGCCAGATTCACGGCGGTCGTCGTCTTACCGACCCCACCCTTCTGGTTGGAGATCGTGATGACCCGGGTGCTGTCGGGCTTTGGAAGCTTCTCGGCGGCGATGACCTGGCGACGACGGGTCAGGTCGGAGATTTCCCGGGCCAGCGGGGTGCTGTTATCAACACCGGCGGCGGGGGAGCCGGCCTGCTGATCTTCGCCAGGATGTTTCACGTGAAACCTTTGCGTTCGACGGTTGATGAGCCACCCGAGAGTGTGCCTCGACGTAGCCCACTCACTGAATGGGAGCGGTCGGGGACTAGTCCACTGTAGCCCGTATCACCCGGGTAACGTCGTTCAGCACGCCCTCGCCGAGGGTGAGAACTTCGACATCGCGTAGCTTGTAGCGCGCGATCGCCTTGGCGGCGTTCGCCACTTCGCCGGCCGCGCCCGCACCCTTCATGACCACGAGCTCACCACCGGGGCGTAGCAGCGGTGCGGTGAGGGGAATGAGGGTGCGGAGGGCACTCACCGCTCTGGCCGTCACCTGGTCGAGTTTCTCGTCCAGCCGGATGTCCTCGGCTCGCGCCCGCAGCACGGTGGTGTTGTCCAGGCCCAGCGCCTGAACCTGCGAGGTCAACCAGGCGACCCGGCGTTCCATCGGCTCGATCAACACGAACGACACGTCCGGCCGAGCGATCGCCAGAACCAGACCGGGGAGCCCAGCGCCGGACCCCACGTCGCCGACCAGGCCCGGCCGCAATAGTGGGGCGACCAGAACGCAGTTGAGGATGTGCCTGGTCCAGAGGCGAGGCAGCTCCAGCGGACCGATCAGACCCAGTTCTTCGCCCTGATCAGCCAAATTGCGGGTGAACTGTCGCGCCACGTCGATGCGGTCGCCGAACAGGTGAGCGGCTACGGCCGGCTCGAGCTCGAGGGTGTCGTCAGTCACAGGGTACGAGCTACGCGGCGGTGATAACGGTGTGGCGGTCGCGGCCCTCACCCTGCGACTCCGAGACGAAGCCACGTTCGGAGACGATGTCGTGCACGAGCTTGCGCTCATACGACGACATCGGGGGGAGGGAAGCCTCCGCTGCGCCGCCCTCGATACGCTCGATGGCGTGACCGACCAGCTCGGTCAGCTCCGCCTGGCGGGCCTCACGGGAGCCGCCCACGTCCAGGATGAGCCGGGAGAAGGCGCCGGTCTTGTTCTGCACGGCGAGACGCGTGAGCTCCTGCAGGGCATTGACGGTGTCCGGCTTGGACAGCAGGCGCAACTGGCCGGGATCGGATGAGTTCACCGACAGGTATGCGCGGCCGTTCCGGGCATCGATGTCGATGTCACCGTCAAGGTCGCAGATGTCGAGGAATTCCTCGATGTAATCCGCGGCGATGTCGCCTTCCTGCTCGAGTTGGACGATCGTCGGCACCGCCTCGACATCCGCGGCGACGACGTCAGTGTTCCCGGTCACGGTGTTCTCAGTCACGTTGTTGTCCGTCTCTACTTCTTGGGGCCGGATTGCTTCTTGGCGCGGTTCTTGCCGACGGGCTGCTGACGCTGGGCCGGCTTCTTGGGCTCCTCGACCACGATGATGTCACCATCGGTGGCCACGAGCTTGCCCTTGCGAGCCAGACGCTCTTCACGGGCCTTGGCCGCTTCACTGCCGGGGGTGGGCATGTTGCGGATCACGAGGAACTGCTGCGCCATGGTCCAGATGTTGGAGGTCAGCCAGTAGAACATGACACCGAGCGGGAAGGCGACACCGGAGAAGGCGAAGACGAGGGGGAGCAGGTAGAGCATGATCTTCTGCTGCTTGAACATGGGGCTCGCCTTGGTCTCCGGCGACATGTTCTTCGAGACGATCTGCAGCTGGGTGATGAACTGCGAGGCAGTCATGAGAACCACCATGGTGGCCGCGATGAGCATGACCGACAGGTTGAAGTCCTGGCCGTTGGTCCACAGCGTCCACTGCGAGGCGAAAGTGTCATGCAGCGGTGCAATGCCGAACAGGGTGGCGTTGCCGAAGCTTTCCGCCAGCGACTGGTTCAGCGGGCCGACGCCGGCGTTGGAACGCTGGGCGTCGTTGAGCACGGAGAACAGAGCGAAGAAGATCGGCATCTGCAGCAGCAACGGCAGGCAGGAGGCCAGCGGGTTGGTGCCGGTGCGCTTGTACAGCTCCATGGTCTCGCGCGACATGGCCTCGCGAGAGAACTGGTCCTTCTTGCCCTTGTACTTGTCCTGGATCTTCTTGAGCTGCGGGGCAACCTCGAGCATCTTGCGCTGGCTCTTGATCTGCCGCACAAAGATGGGGATCAGCGCCGCGCGCACCACCAGGACGAGGCCGACGATGGAGAGCACCCAGGTGATGCCGTCGTTGTAGCCCATCCCCAGGTTGGAGAACAGCCAGTGGAAGGCGACGAGCAGCAGCTCGACAACCCATTTCAGCGGCCAGAGGATAGTTCCTATGAGGTCCATGCGTGCGGGTCAGCCCTTTCCGTGGCTAGCAACTACAAATCCAAACGACGTCACGGTGTAGCGACGGTGCCGTTTGAGGGGAACATCATCGATTCCGCCCTCAGCCCAGGGGTGACAAGAGAGGACCCGCCGAGCGGCGAAGAACGAGCCGACGATCAGTCCATGTTCCTGCACCGCGCCGAGGGCGTACGCAGAGCAGGAGGGGTAGTACCGGCAGACATCGCCGTAGAGCGGTGAGATGACGGCGCGATAGATCCGCAGCAGAACAACCCCGACATTGCGGGGTAGCAGCAGAATCGTCGTTGCCACCGTTTTCATCGCACGCGTCGGCCTTTCAGCGTGGCGTTCGACATCTCGGTCACAAGTTCCGGCCAGCTCGCATCAACAGATGCGGGCAAAGCTCGAAAAACGATCTCCGTCCCGGCCGGAAGGCCGGGAAGAAGATCGAAACTTACCGCTTTCATTCGACGGCGGATCCGATTGCGAACCACGGCGCCGCCAACGTTCTTGGCAACGATGAAACCGAACCGCACCGGAGTGGGCTCGGAATTCCGCTTGAGATACGCAACCGTGTGCGGGCCGACGACCCGCACACCTCGTCGAACGACAGCTTTGTAGTCGCTCCCGCTCGTAATGCGATTGGCGTGAGCGAGCACGGGAAGTCTTATGCGGAGAGCTCGGTGCGGCCCTTGCGACGACGGGCACCGAGGATGGCGCGACCGGCGCGGGTGCGCATACGCAGACGGAAGCCGTGCACCTTGGCGCGACGGCGGTTGTTCGGCTGGAACGTTCTCTTGCTCATTGTTCAATCTCCACGTGTTGGATCTCCGCAGGCCTAGACGAGCGGCCGGGAAAGAGTGAGGGAGACCACGGACTGCGGTCAACTGATTAAAACTACGGCTTCGCCCGCCCCTGGTCAAACCGGGGGGCGCTAAACCTACGATTCTGCCCACTGAATTCCCTTTTTCCGGTACAGACACGCTGGCGTCTTTCAAGCTAATTTGGCCTGACCGCAGGTCATTGACTACCGTGAGGACAAGTTATCCACAGGTTGTGGGTAAACCCTGGGAATCCAGTCGTTATTTGCCCACAGGCGGTGGATAACCTTGTGGATGAATTGCCCGGTGCGACAATTTTTGTCAGAAATCGGGCATCCGTCTCGCGGCGGCAGAGAAGTAGATCAAGAATGCGGGGAACCATGCCAGACGGGGAACAGCCCATCGGCGAAACATGGCGGTCAGTTCTGACCCTGTTGGAGTCCGACGACACCGTCACGCCCATGTTGTACGGCTTCCTGAACCTGGTCGAACCCAAGGGAATCGCCGCCGGCACCTTCTACCTCGAGGTGCCCAACGAGTTCACCGCCAGCATGCTCAATGTGCGGATGCGCGTTCCGCTGCTCACCGCAATGGGCCAACTCAGCGACTCGATCGCCGTCACCACCTTCTATGTGGTGGTGAACCCGGAGCTCGAGCAGGAATCACTGCGTCCGGTTCAGGAGCCGCAGCACCAGCCAGACATCGAGACCCCGGCCACACCGCAGTCCGTGTTCGAGAGCGCATCACCCACCCAACCGCACGACACACGGTTGAATTCCAAGTACAGCTTCGACAATTTCGTGATCGGTCAGTCCAACCGGTTCGCCCATGCCGCGGCGGTCGCGGTCGCGGAAGCTCCGGCGAAGGCATACAACCCGCTCTTCATCTACGGATCCTCCGGACTGGGCAAGACCCACCTTCTGCACGCCATCGGTCACTACGCGATGAGCCTGTACCCGGGAATCCGCGTGCGTTATGTCAGCTCGGAAGAATTCACCAACGATTTCATCAACTCGATCGCCAACAACCGGGGCTCCGCATTCCAGAACCGGTACCGGAACATCGACATTCTGATGATCGACGACATCCAGTTCTTGCAGGGCAAGGCGGAAACGCAGGAAGCCTTCTTCCATACCTTCAACACCCTGCACGATCACAACAAACAGGTGGTGATCACCAGCGACCTCCCGCCCAAGGCCCTCACCGGCTTCGAAGACCGGATGCGGTCCCGGTTCGAGTGGGGCCTGATCACCGACGTGCAGGCCCCCGACCTGGAAACCCGCATCGCGATCCTGCGGAAAAAGGCGCAGAGCGAGAAACTGCAGGTCCCGCACGACATCCTCGAGTTCATGGCATCGAAGGTGTCCTCGAACATCCGCGAACTGGAGGGCACCCTCATCCGGGTGACCGCGTTCGCCAGTCTCAACCGCACCCCGGTGGACATGAACCTCGTGCAGACCGTCCTCAAGGACCTGATCACCCTCGACGAGGACAACGTCATCGCGCCGGTGGACATCATCACCAACACCGCGGACTACTTCAAACTCACGGTCGACGACCTCTACGGGTCATCCCGATCCCAGGCCGTCGCGACCGCCCGGCAGATCGCGATGTACCTCTGCCGCGAGCTGACCAATCTGTCCCTCCCCAAGATCGGCCAGCTGTTCGGCAACCGCGACCACACCACGGTCATGTACGCCAACAAGAAGATCAGCGAGCTGATGAAGGAGCGTCGATCCATCTACAACCAGGTGACGGAGCTGACTAACCGCATCAAGCAGGATCACCGGTACAAGTAAAAGAAAATTTTTTTGGTTTTCACACCTGTGGATAACCCTGTGGAAACTGCTCGGAAAACTCGGGGCCTCCTGTAGAAACGACGGCGGTTCTTGTGAAAACTCGGAATTACAGAAATCAGTTCCTGTCATTCACTGGCCTTAACGCTCACAAGCCGCCCACAAGTTACAAGAATGTAGTTCCCAGTGAATGAGCGCTCTCCACGAAGTTATCCACAGTTTCCACACCGGTTAAGAAGATTAACGTTTAACTTAATTAGCTCCAGGTCCAACAACCTTTACTCGCCGGGCTCACAAAAAATGGGGCCCCGTCAAACACGACTAGCATTGAGGCCGTATCCAGGTCTCCCACCGACAGGAGTGACTTCGTGAGATTTCAGGCCAATCGGGATGTCTTCAGCGAAGCCGTATCCTTCGCTGTAAAACTCCTTCCCCAGCGCACCACCCTGCCCATTTTGAGCGGTGTGTTGATCGAAGCCACCGAGAGCGGCCTGATCTTGTCGTCCTTCGACTACGAAGTGTCGGCACAGACGGAGATCGCAGCGGATGTGGAGGAGACCGGAAAGGTTCTCGTCTCCGGCCGTCTGCTCGCCGAGATCGCCAGCCGGATGCCCAACGCTCCGGTGCGTTTCTCCACCAATGAGTCCCGGATCACCGTCAGTTGCGGTACCGCAAACTTCACGCTTTTGTCTATGCCGGTAGAGGAATATCCAAGTATTCCCCAGGTCAGCGCCCAATCGGGGCTCGTCCCGGCCGAGGAATTCGCTGCTGCAGTGTCCCAGGTCGCCGTCGCCGCGTCCCGGGACGACGTCACCCCGGTGATCACCGGAGTGCAGCTGCAGATCACCGAGAACAGCATCAGCCTGGTCGCCACCGACCGATACCGCGTTGCCGTTCGCGAGATCGACTGGGACCCGGGAGCCAACCAGGCTCAGGAACCGATCACCGCTCTGGTGCCCGCCCGCACCCTGCAGGAGGTCGGCAAGACCTTCGGCCACAGCGGCACCATCTCGGTCGCCATCACCAACACCGACGATCGCGAGCTGATCGCGTTCACCGCCGATAAGAAGACCGTCACGTCGCTGTTGATCAAGGGCAACTACCCGCCCGTACGCCGGCTCTTCCCCGACAACGTCGACAACTACGCCGTCATGAACACGGCCGAGCTGATCGAAGCCACCCGCCGGGTGCAGCTGGTGCTGGAACGTGAAGCGGCTCTCCGGTTCTCCTTCACCGCCGACGGTCTCACTCTCGAAGCGATCGGCTCCGAGCAGGCGCAGGCCTCGGAAACCATTGACGCTATCCTCTCCGGCGGCGACACCGTGGTGTCGCTCAAGCCCCAGTTCCTGCTCGACGGCCTGGGTGCCGTGCACTCCGAGTTCGTGCGGATCTCGTTCACCAAGACCGAGAACCCCAACAAGCCCGGACCGGTGCTGATCACCAGCCAGACCTCGCGCGAACAGCCCGGCGCCGACAGCTACCGCTACCTGCTCCAGCCCAACCTGCTGCTGCGCTAGACCACCGCCTCACCCGCACACGATCAACCGGAACGAAGGACTGTATATGCACATCGGAATCGTCGGCCTCGGCAAAATGGGCGCCAACATGCGGGACCGTCTCCGCAACGCCGGCGTCGAGGTCACCGGTTTCGATCGCAATCCCGACGTGACGGATGTCGCATCCACCAGTGCACTGATCGAGGCGCTGCCCGCGCCGCGTCTGGTCTGGGTGATGGTGCCGGCCGGCGCGATCACCACGTCGGTGATCACCGACCTGGCGGAGCAGCTCGAACCGGGTGACCTCGTCATCGACGGTGGGAACTCACGGTTCACCGACGACTTTGTGCACTCGGCCCTGCTGGCCGAGAAGGGCATCAACTACGTCGACGCCGGTGTCTCGGGTGGCGTCTGGGGACTCACCAACGGTTACGGCCTGATGGTCGGCGGCGACGCCGAACAGGTCGAACGGGCCATGCCGGTGTTCGATGCCCTGCGCCCCGAAGGCCCCCGCGAAGAGGGCTTCGTCCACGCCGGCAAGGTCGGTGCGGGTCACTACGCCAAGATGGTGCACAACGGCATCGAATACGCCCTGATGCAGGCATACGCCGAGGGGTATGAACTGCTCGAGAAGCGTGACGATCTCATCCACGACGTTCCCGGCGTGTTCACGGCCTGGCAGCGCGGCACCGTCGTGCGGTCCTGGTTGCTCGAGCTCATGGTTCGCGCCCTCAAGGACGACCCCCGGCTGGCCGACATCGAGGGCTACGTCGAAGACTCCGGCGAGGGCCGTTGGACCATCGAAGAGGCCATCAACAACGCCGTGCCGGTTCCGGCCATCAGTGCGTCGATCTTCGCCCGGTTCACCTCCCGCCAGGAAGACTCCCCGGCGATGAAGGCGGTCGCCGCCCTCCGTAACCAGTTCGGCGGCCATGCCGTAAAGAAGGCAGACTGATTTTAGGTGCGGGTCACACACCTCTCCCTCACTGACTTCCGCAACTACGCGCAAGCCGAGGTGCCGTTCGGCGCCGGACCGAACCTGATCGTGGGGCGAAACGGCCAGGGGAAGACGAACCTGGTCGAGGCACTGGGGTTCCTGAGCACGCTGGGCTCCCATCGGGTGTCCCAGACCGGCGCGATGGTGCGGGCCGGTGAGGACTCCGCGATCATCCGTGCGCGGTTGGAGTACAACGGCCGGGACATCCTCGCCGAGGTGCAGATCAATCGGACCGGTCTCAACCGGGCGCAGATAAACCGTTCGGTGATCAAGACCCGTGACCTGCCCCGGTACTTCTCGAGCGTGTTGTTCGCGCCGGAAGACCTGGCCCTGGTGCGCGGGGACCCGTCCGGTCGTCGCCGATTCCTCGATCAGCTGCTGGTGCTGCGCAGTCCCCGACTCTCCGGGGTCCTCACCGATTACGACCGGGTCCTTCGGCAACGCAATACCTTGCTCAAATCGGCCCGGGCCTCCGGCGTGAAGGCGACCCAGCTCGGCACCCTCGAGATTTGGGACGAACGTCTGGTCGCGCTCGGGAGCGAGATCATCGATGAGCGGGCCGCCCTGGTCCGGGAACTGCTCCCCCCGCTCGGCGCCGCCTACCGGGCCGTCGCCGGTGCCGACCACGGGCCGAACCTGGTCGCATCGCTCAGCATTCTGGGCGCAGACGAGGAATCCGATCAGCCAGGCACCCCCGGCGCGGCTCTGGCCGGCGGCGGGACGGCCACCGCCGACGCCTTCCGGTCCGCGCTGGCCGGCTTGCGCCGCAAGGAACTCGACCGGGGAATGACCCTGGCCGGCCCGCACCGCGATGACCTGGTCTTCGAGCTCAACCAGCTACCCGCCAAGGGCTACGCCAGTCACGGTGAATCCTGGTCGTTTGCGCTCGCTCTCAAACTGGCCTCCGCTGACCTGCTCCGCCAGGACTCCTCCAGCGGTGACCCGGTGCTCATCCTGGACGACGTGTTCGCCGAGCTCGACCAGTCCCGGCGCCGCCGGCTGGCCGAAGCCGTGACCGGTTATGAGCAGGTATTGATCACCGCGGCGGTGTTCGAGGACGTGCCGTCGGTCCTGGCCGCGCACGCCATCCACATCCAGGCCGGCGCCGTGGTGGACGGCCCCGCTGCCGACCCGATTCCGGAACCGGCCGGCGTCAGTGCACCGACGGACCCCGCCGATCATGGCTGAGCAGAGCGAGGCCGCCAAGGTCTACCTGCGCTTCAAGGACGTCTTCGGCGACCCGAACGCGAAACGGCTGCGCGCCCGGCGGAAGACCAGCCCGCAGATCGGATCCAGTGTTCCGTTCGGAGCCGGTCGGGACCCGCACGGTCTGGGCGAGACCATCAGCTCCCTCACCGCCCAGCTCGGCTGGAACTCCCCGATGGCCCAGTCCGACCTGCTCGCCTCCTGGATCGAACTGGCCGGTGAAGAGACCGCGAAACACTCCACCCCGGCCGGCATCGACGAGGGTGTCCTCACCGTGCACTGCGAGTCGACGGCGTGGGCGACGCAGCTGCGGATGATGCGGGTCGAGATCATGACGCACATCGCGCAAAAGTTCCCGGATGCCGGCATTGCCGCGATTCGTTTTCAGGGGCCCAACGCGCCCTCCTGGAAAAAGGGTCCCAGATCAATTCCAGGGCGGGGTCCACGCGATACCTACGGGTAGGTAGACAAATCAGGTCAACCGTGCGTATTAAACGCGTCAAACGGCGGTTTTGGCCGTTCCGGCTCGGGTGATTTGGTAGGCTGAAGGGTCGCCTGTGCGACGGTCAGGAGCCCAATTTCACATGACAATTGAACCGAAAACCGAGCCGGAGCACGCATACGGCGCCGAGGACATCCAGGTTCTCGAAGGCCTCGAAGCTGTTCGCAAACGTCCCGGAATGTACATCGGTTCTACCGGTCCGCGCGGGTTGCACCACCTCGTCTACGAGATCGTCGACAACTCCGTCGACGAGGCCCTCGCCGGTTACTGCGACACCATTGACATTCGTATCCTGGCCGACGGCGCCGTGCGGGTACAGGACAACGGTCGAGGCATCCCGGTCGACATTCACAAGGCAGAGGGTCGCTCCACGGTGGAGGTCGTTCTGACCGTTCTGCACGCCGGTGGCAAGTTCGGCGGTGGCGGATACGCCGTCTCCGGTGGCCTGCACGGTGTGGGTAGCTCCGTGGTGAACGCCCTCTCCAGCCGCCTCGAGGTCGAGGTGCGCCGACAGGGCAACGTCTGGCGACAGAGCTTCACCCACGGTGTCCCGAACGAGTCGTTGTCCAAGGACGAGGCGTCCGACGAAACCGGCACGACCATCACCTTTTGGCCGAGCGCGGACACGTTCGAGACGATCGACTTCGACTACGAGACGTTGCGCGCCCGGTTCCAGCAGATGGCGTTCCTTAATAAGGGACTCCGCCTGACCCTCACCGACGAGCGCACGGAGAGTCTCGACGACGAGGGCAAGGCGCTGAGCAACTCGTTCATGTACGAGCAGGGCCTGATGGACTACGTCGCCTACCTCAACCGTGCCAAGAAGGCTGAGCTGGTCAACGACGAGATCATCTCGTTCGAGTTCGAGGACACCACCCGCAAGATCGCCCTCGAGGTGGCCATGCAGTGGACCACCGCGTACACCGAGAGCGTGCACACCTACGCGAACACCATCAACACCCACGAGGGCGGCACCCACGAAGAGGGTTTCCGCGCCGCGCTGACCACCCTGGTGAACAAGTACGCCAGGGAAAAGGGCATCCTCAAGGAGAAGGACGACAACCTCTCCGGCGACGATGTGCGCGAGGGACTGACCGCGGTCGTGTCGATCAAGCTCGCCGAACCGCAGTTCGAGGGCCAGACCAAGACCAAGCTGGGCAACACCGAGGCCAAGGCCTTCGTGCAGCGTGTGGTCGGCGACCAGCTCTCCGACTGGTTCAACCGCAACCCCATCCAGGCCCGGGAGATCATCCGCAAGTCCCTGCAGGCGGCGACCGCGCGGATGGCGGCCCGTAAGGCTCGCGAGACGGCCCGCCGCAAGGGCCTGCTCGAGGGCGGCGGCATGCCGGGCAAGCTCAAGGACTGCCAGAGCAAGGACCCGACAGCGTCCGAGATCTTCATCGTCGAGGGCGACTCGGCCGGTGGCTCCGCCGTGCAGGGCCGTAACCCAGAGACCCAGGCGATCCTGCCGCTGCGCGGCAAGATCCTCAACGTGGAGAAGGCCCGGCTCGACCGTGCCCTCGCCAACGCCGAGGTCCAGGCCATGATCACCGCGTTCGGCGCGGGCATCGGCGAGGACTTCAACCAGGACAAGGTGCGGTACCACAAGATCGTGTTGATGGCCGATGCCGACGTCGACGGCCAGCACATCACCACCCTGCTGCTCACCCTGCTGTTCCGCTACATGCGGCCGTTGATCGACCTCGGCTATGTCTACCTGGCGCAGCCGCCGCTGTACCGGTTGAAGTGGGCCAACTCGGCACACCAGTACGTGTACTCGGACGCGGAGCGGGACGCCCTGCTGGCCGATGGCGCCGCCGCCGGTAAGCGGATCCCGAAAGACAACGGCATCCAGCGCTACAAGGGTCTGGGCGAGATGGACTACAAGGAGCTGTGGGAGACCACGATGGCCCCCGAGTCCCGCACCCTGCTCCAGGTCACCCTGGATGACGCGGCAGCCGCCGACGAAATTTTCTCCACCCTGATGGGCGAAGACGTCGAATCCCGACGCAACTTCATCCAGAAGAACGCGAAGGACGTGCGTTTCCTTGACATCTGACGACACCCCAGACCTCGGCAACACCGTGGAAGCGGCGGACGCCGCGGCGGCAGCCAAGCACCTCACCCAGCACGGCAAGATCGACCAGGTCGACCTGCAGCTGGAAATGCAGCGCTCCTACCTCGACTACGCGATGAGCGTCATCGTCGGCCGCGCGCTGCCCGACGTGCGTGACGGCATGAAGCCCGTGCACCGCCGCGTGATCTACGCCATGTACGACGGCGGTTACCGCCCCGACAAGGCGTTCTCGAAGTGCGCCCGCGTCGTCGGCGACGTCATGGGCCAGTTCCACCCGCACGGTGACTCGTCGATCTACGACGCCCTGGTGCGTCTGGTGCAGCCGTGGAGCCTGCGCTACCCGCTCGCGCTCGGCCAGGGCAACTTCGGTTCCCCCGGCAATGACGGTGCCGCCGCCCCGCGATACACCGAAACCAAGATGGCCCCGCTGGCCCTCGAGATGGTGCGGGACATCGACGAAGACACCGTCGACTTCCAGGACAACTACGACGGCCGCACGCTCGAGCCCACCGTGCTGCCGGCCCGGTTCCCGAACCTGCTGGTGAACGGCTCCGTCGGCATCGCCGTCGGCATGGCCACGAACATCCCGCCGCACAACCTGCGCGAGGTCGCCTCCGGTGCGCTCTGGTACCTGGACAACCCCGAGGCCAGCCGCGAAGAGCTTCTGGAAGCGCTGATCCAGCGCATCAAGGGCCCTGACTTCCCGACCGGTGCGCAGATCCTGGGCGTCAAGGGCATCCAGGACGCCTACCGCACCGGCCGTGGGTCGATCACGATGCGGGCCGTGGTCAGCATCGAAGAGCTGCAGGGTCGCACCTGCCTGGTGATCACCGAGCTGCCCTACCAGGTGAACCCCGACAACCTGGCGATCAAGATCGCCGACCTGGTCAAGGACGCCAAGATCACCGGCATCGCCGACATCCGCGACGAGACCAGTGGCCGTACCGGTCAGCGTCTGGTCATCGTGCTCAAGCGCGACGCCGTGGCGAAGGTGGTGCTGAACAACCTCTACAAGCACACCCCGCTGCAGGAGAACTTCGGCGCGAACATGCTCGCGATCGTCGACGGCATCCCCCGCACCCTCGCCCTGGACGGGTTCATCAGCGCCTGGGTGGCCCACCAGATCGACGTCATCGTGCGTCGCACCCAGTTCCGGCTGCGCAAGGCCGAAGCGGATGCCCACATCCTGCGTGGTTACCTCAAGGCGCTCGACGCGCTGGACGAGGTCATCGCCCTGATCCGCCGCTCCCCCACCGTGGACGACGCCCGTGAGGGTCTGATGGACCTGCTCGCGGTCGACAAGCTGCAGGCCGACGCCATCCTCACCATGCAGCTGCGCCGCCTGGCCGCGCTCGAACGCCAGAAGATCATCGACCAGGCCGCCGAGCTGGAACTGCAGATCGTCGAGTTCAAGTCGATCCTGGCCAGCCCCGAGCGTCAGCGCTCGATCGTGAGCACCGAGCTGGGTGAGATCACCGAGAAGTTCGGGGACGATCGCCGCACCGAGATCATGTTCGGCTTCGACGGCGATATGTCGGTCGAGGACCTGATCCCCGAAGAGGAAATGGTCGTCACCGTCACCCGCGGCGGCTACATCAAGCGCACCCGCAGCGACAACTACCGCAATCAGCACCGCGGCGGTAAGGGTGTCAAGGGTGCGCAGCTGCGCGCCGATGACGTGGTCGAGCACTTCTTCGTCACCACGACCCACCACTGGCTGTTGTTCTTCACGAACACCGGCCGGGTCTACCGGGCCAAGGCCTATGAAGCGGTCGAAGCCGGCCGCGACGCCAAGGGCCAGCACGTGGCCAACCTGTTGGCCCTGCAGCCGGGTGAGGAGATCGCTCAGATCCTGGACATCCGGGACTACGGTGTGGCCCAGTATCTGACCCTCGCCACCCGCGACGGCCTGATCAAGAAGACCGCGCTCAGCGAGTACGACACCAACCGCACCGGCGGCATCATCGCGATCAAGCTGCGCGAGGGCGACGAACTCGTCTCCGCGCTGCTCGTCGATGAAGACTCCGACCTGCTCCTGGTATCCCGTAAGGGCATGTCCATCCGCTTCACCGCCTCCGATGAAGCCCTCCGCCCGATGGGTCGCAGCACCTCCGGCGTCATCGGGATGCACTTCCGTGGCGCCGACAAGCTGCTCGACGCCTCCGTGGTCTCCGACGACGGATTCGTGTTCGTGGTGACGGAGGGCGGCTACGCCAAGCGCACCTCCGCCGACCAGTACCGCCTGCAGAACCGCGGCGGGCTGGGCATCAAGGTGGCCAAACTCAACGACGACCGGGGCGACCTGGTCGGCTCGTTGATCGTCGATTCCGAGGACGAAGTGCTTGTGGTCCTTGCCAGCGGCAAGGTGGTACGCTCTGACGTCGCCGAAGTGCCGGCCAAGGGTCGGGACACCATGGGCGTCGTCTTTGCAAAATTCGCAGACGAAGACCGGATCATCGCCATCGCGAAGAACACCGAACGCAATCTGGTAGTCGAACTCGAGACTGCAACGGAGAGCGAACCGGGGAAAGTAGAATCAACAGATGAGTAGTGTCGCCGAGAAACTGGCCAAGAAGTCGAGCCGAGGTGCAACGTCCTCCAAGCAGGTACGCCTGAAGCTGGTCTACGTCGACTTCTGGTCGAGCGTCAAGCTGTCGTTCTTGATCGCCATCTGCCTGGCCGTCGTGACGATCGTGGCCACCTTCCTCACCTTCACGGTGTTGAACGGCACCGGCATCTTCACCCAGATCGACGCGCTGTACACGGATATCGCCGGTAGCTCCTCCGAGCTCACGACGATCCTGTCGATCGGTAATGTGATGGGCTTCGCCGTGGTGGTCGCCGTGATCAACACCGTCGTCATCACCGCTCTCGGTGCGATTTTCGCAGTACTGTACAACCTGAGCGTCAAGGTCACCGGAGGCCTGCTCGTCGGTTTCACCAACAACTAGTCGTCGGATTCCCGATCGGGGTCGAATGTCGGCCTCGATTGGGACTTTCCGCCGGTTTCCGGTAGTCTCGAATCTGCCCAATGGGGGGATATAGCTCAGTTGGTTAGAGCGCTTCGCTGATAACGAAGAGGTCCCAGGTTCAAATCCCGGTATCCCCACGTAGTACAAAATCTCTGTAATACACGCCTTACATCTCCGCCCGGTCTCATCCGTGAGACCCGGTTCGGGGCCATAGCTCAATTGGTAGAGCGCCTGCTTTGCAAGCAGGAGGTCCGGGGTTCGATTCCCCGTGGCTCCACAGACAAAACCCCCACGGGCTGCCGGTGGGGGTTTTTTGTGCCCGGTTACCCCGGGCGTGACACACACACGGCCCTCAACAGCCCTCAACAGCCCTCAACAGCCCTCAGCAGCCCTCAGCGGCCGGCTCCGCTCAGTGGATGCCGTTGGCGTGCCCCGCTCGTGGGCGGGAGGGCATCCGTTCAGTGGGGCGCACAGGGCCGGTGGCCCCTGGATACAGAACAAGCCCCCGTCTTTCGACGGGGGCTTGTTCTGTGAACGCTGAAATCTACGCTTCGTTGTTCTTCTCGATCGGCGAGTCGAGGAGCGACTCGTCTTCGGAGACCCACAGCTCGTCGTCTGCGCGGAAGGTCTGCCAGATGGCGTACGCCACACCGGCAGCGGCAGCGATGCCCACGCCGATGGCGATGTACGTTCCGGTACCCAGACCCTGCTTCTGCACGACGACCGGCTTCTGGAAGCGCACACGGTTGAGTGCGGCGACCCGAGCGTCCTTGGCGATGTCGCCAACCGACAGCACGGTGCCAACGGCGGTTCCGAGACCCGGCAGCACCTTGTCGACCACCTGGTGGCGAACGCCACCGGCGATGCCCTGGGTGGCGTGCAGGCTGGGCTGGAAGTAGTGCTCGTACCCCTGGCGAACGCGGGGTACTACTTCTTCACGAGTGAGCACGCCAGCCTGACGACCGGCTTCGCGTGCAATCTCGTTTGCGCGGTCGAGAACTTCCTGCTGGTGACTCCACAGTTCGTCTGCGCTCTTGCGCAGACGAGTGAGTTCCTTTCGGCGCTTGCGTGACAGGCTCATCTGGACCCTCCATCGATTTTGTGGTGAACAAGACACCATCTTGCCACTGAATCGCCTGTGAGCGCTCTGGGTGCCCGGCCAGGGGCCTAATCCGCACAATCCTGCTGTGCAAGAATTATCGGTATGTCTAAGCACACCGCTGTCGCCACATTGAACACCACCCTCGGACCGATCAAGGTCAACCTCTACGGGAACCACGCCCCGAAGACGGTCAAGAACTTCGTAGGCCTGGCCACCGGAGAGATCGAGTGGAAGCACCCGGCCACCGGCCAGACCTCCACCACTCCTCTGTATGACGGTACGGTCTTCCACCGCATCATCAAGGATTTCATGATCCAGGCCGGCGACCCGCTGGGCCAGGGCACCGGCGGACCGGGCTACCAGTTCGACGACGAGATCAACCCGGAGCTGGACTTCACCCAGCCGTACGTGCTCGCCATGGCGAACGCGGGCATCCAGGGCGGCCGTGGCACCAACGGCTCGCAGTTCTTCATCACCGTCGTGCCGACCACCTGGCTGCAGGGCAAGCACACCATCTTCGGTGCCGTCGAAGACGCCGACTCCCGTGCCATCGTCGAGAAGCTGGCCACGGTTCCCACCGACGGCCGTGACCGCCCGCTGACCGACGTTGTCATCGAGAGCGTCACCGTCGAGCAGGTCTAGGACCACCAGCATGTCCAGCCTGCCCGGAACCGCTGCCAACTTCTGTTATCGGCATCCGGGCAGGCAGAGCTTCATCCTGTGCCAGCGCTGCGGGCGCACCATCTGCCCCGAGTGCCAGACCCAGGCCGCAGTCGGGGTGATCTGCCCCGAGTGCATGCGCGAGCAGCGTCAGAGCGCCCCGCGCACCAAATCCGCCGTGCGTACCCGGATCGGCCGCCTGACGGCCCCCGGCCAGCCCGTCGTGACGTACTCCATCATCGCCCTGACGCTCGCGGTCTTCGTGCTGCAGCTCATCCCCGGCCTCGGCGTGACCGACCGGTTGCTCTACGCCGGCATCTACTCCTACCCGGTCGCCTTCGAACCGTGGCGCGTGCTCACCACCATGCTCGTGCACTCCACCGGGTTCTTCTTCCACGTGCTGCTCAACATGTACACGCTGTGGATCTTCGGCCAGATCCTCGAGCGGATGCTCGGACGCGGCCGGTTCCTCACCCTGTACGTTCTCGGCGGCCTGGGCGGCTCGCTCGGCGTTCTGTTCCTCGCCGACCCGCGGGTGGCCGTGGTTGGCGCCTCCGGAGCGATCTTCGCCCTGATGGGCGCGTTCCTGGTCATTCAGCGCAAGCTCGGCGGCAACGCCACCCAGCTACTGGTGCTGGTGGGCATTAACCTGGTGATCGGGTTCCTGCCCGGGCTCAACGTGGCCTGGCAGGCCCACGTCGGCGGCTTGATCGCCGGAGCGGTGATCGGTCTGATCTACGTGCAGACCCGCCAGCGCGGCAAGCGCACCCTGCAGTTCGTCCTGCTCGGCGCCTTCGCGGCCCTGTTGCTGGCACTGAGCCTGTCCAAGCTCTTCGTCTGACTCAGCTCTTCGTCCGACTCAGCACAGGCTCATCCACAGGGGTGTCCACAGTCGACCGTCGTGATTTAAAGGCGTCTGGCGCTGTTTCCACCGCGGGGCCGGGGGTTTATCCACAGTGTGGGAAAAGTTATCCACAGGAGTTTCCACATTGGGGATAATTACACGGCTGTAATTGACTACCCGAATGGGTGGTTAAATCTGGCGGTACGGCGTGACACGTCCGGCGAAACAGCCGGTGAACATCGAGCAGGTCAGCGCCAGCGGGTGGTCATCAGGAAGCCGATGAAGGCGATCCCGAAGCCGACCAGAATGTTCCAGGAGCCGAGCGTGGGAACGGGCAGGGCTCCCTGGCTGACGTAGAAAACGATGATCCAGGCCAGGCCGATCAGCATGAAACCGAACATCACCGGCTTGAACCAGACGGCGTTGGGCGCGTTCTCGCCGGAGCGGGCCTCGGGACGGGCGGGCTTGGTTCGGGGATTGGTGCGTGCCATGCCTGAGATTCTAGCGTCTTTGCCTGCGCCGGCCGGGTGGACCGCTATGGGGGGATGCCCACCGGGTCCCGATTAGAATCGACTGCATGACCGAGCCGGCCGAGTCCGCTTCTCCGGCCCCGCGCGGGCGGAGAGCCATGCGTACCTCGAAACCAGCGCGCCAGCGGGTGAGCATCCTCGGAGTGTTCGCGGAGCTCCTGATCACCGCCGGCGTGCTGGTGATCCTGTTCCTCGGCTGGCAGCTGTACTGGAACGACGCCGTGATGGCCGCCTCGCAGTCGCGAGCGGCCGAGGCCATCAGCCGGGACTGGATCGCGCAGGCCAGCCCGGAGCCCACCACTGACGCCCCCGTCGACCCGGCAGCGGGCTACGGCGATCCGGTGGTGGCGGGTGCGCCGCGCAACAATACGCCGTTCGCCGTGCTGTACGTTCCTCGCTTCGGGGAGACCTACCAGCGCACCATCGCGGAGGGAACGGGCACCAATGTGCTCAACAGCCCGGATTCGGGCATCGGGCACTATCCCGGCACGCAGATGCCGGGCGAGGTCGGGAACTTCGCCATCGCGTCGCACCGCAGCGCGAACGGCGGCGGCATGCACCTGATCAACGAACTCCAGCTCGGCGACGCGATCTACGTGCAGACCGCTGACGGCTATTACACCTACCGGTTCCGGGACTTCGAGTACGTGGCGCCGAGCGCCGGCGAGGTCCTCGCTCCCGTTCCGCATCAGCCGGATGCGACCGCGGTGGACCGGATCATCACTTTGACCACCTGCAACCCGCTCCTCTCCACCGAGGAGCGGATCATTGCCTACGGGGTGTTCGAGTCCTGGCAGCCGATATCGGCCGGCCCGCCGGCCGAACTGGCCGCCATGTTGCCGGCAGCCTGATCCCGGCCGCTTTCCCCCACCATCCATCGCACCGTGTAAAACAGACAGGACGGCCCATGTACGCAGCGCTCTGGCGGCTTCTGCCCG
>Ga0247816_10000467_pt1 | contig 22815 bp, 17 predicted proteins | sample UWRJL209509C1_FD_179930 | JGI IMG/M metagenome (GOLD analysis project Ga0247816, IMG submission 179930) | Plant litter microbial communities from Arlington Agricultural Research Station in Wisconsin, United States - UWRJ-L209-509C-1 | ecosystem: Environmental > Terrestrial > Plant litter >...
CATAAGATCCTGCTATACTGAAAAAAGGTGCTATTATTTTCTTCCTCATTCCCTGGTATTCGGGAATGCATGTCAGAAAACAACAGCACCTTTTTTTTATAGTGTATCCACTGAGAATATCTTACCCTGCACCGTTCAGTGCTCTTGCCTTAACTTCCTTACCTCATCCCGCAACCTTATAGCTGAGTCCGTTAAATGACTACGGAGATTATCCTTCCCTGCACCGTTCAGTGCTCTTATCTCATCTCCATTTCCTAATCCTGCAAATAACCTTATACCTCAGTCCATTATACGACTACCGAGATCGTCCTTCCCTGCACCGTCAATTGCTCATACTCTTGGTTTATCTCTTTTCCTTAACCTGCAGACCTGATTATCCTATAGGCGCGCAGATTACTTTTTCTTAGCGGTAACGAATATAATTACGCCAGCCAATAGAACAATTCCGCCGGCATAGGGTGGCCAGTTGAAGGTTTTTTCGCGGTCGGCTGATACCTGGATGGGGCCTGCATCGATTATTTTTTCTTTTTTAGTGTAAGTAAATCCGGTCCATAAAAGGAGGACGGCGCCCAGTACTATTAAAATCAATCCAACACTCTTGTTCATTTTGTTTTTGTTTAAGGTTTATTCTTCCTCAAAGAAGTCACCCAAACCACCCAGGTAATGTTCCGTAATTCCTGCAGTGAAATCGTCGTAGTCCTCATCAGGGATGTTTGTCTGCACAAATTCCAGTGAGGTACCTTTTTTATCAGAGTGCAGTTTAATGGTAACGATAGATGGTTCGTTGTCTTCTCCGAAGTACCACTGTTGTACAATTCTTTTGCCAAAGTCGAACTCTATGTTTTTTCCAACAATATCCCCATCCCAAAATGAGAATTCTGTACCCGGTTCTTCGGTAAATTCTACATCGGCACCAGTCCATAGCTGGATGCTTTGCGCTTTGGTCATCGCCAGGTACACTTCTTCAGGCGGGGCCGGCAGGGGGTAGTATTTTTTAAAAGTCTTCATTTTTTATTGTTTTAATCTCGTTTTCCCTTTCGGTATGTAGGGGAAGCGCGTCTGTATTGCTATCTATGTTTTTGTTGTCGGTATTGCTATTTGTGTTATTGTTTTCTGTATTTCTCTCATCCGTATTTACTGTTCCATCCCTCTCTATAACCTGATGAGGTTTAGGACGGCTTCTGTTCTCGCTTTTAAGGTAAGCTTTGAACCTATCATTTTTAAGCTGCATCAATGCCTGTTTCCAGTGCGATTCCGGATAACTGAACACAAAGGTTTCTTTTATCCTGGTCGATTCGTGCAACAGTTTTAGCCAAAGATACAACATACCTGCAGCTAAAACTATCTGTGTCAAATTTCCGGTGATTTTACCAAACTTGCCAATGCTCATGTCAAATAGTACTTCAGCCACTAAATGCAGGGCAAAAATAGCCATCACAAAAATCGAGTACCTGATCATTTGTAAAGGAAACTCTTTCCTCCTGTTGAAGAAGAGTATGGTCAGCAATATCGTCCAGTTGAACCTGATAGCGTAACCAATAATCTCCAGGCCTGAAACAGCAACAATAGCACCTTTGGCAACAATTCCGTAGTGCTTTAGGTCAGTCCAGAAATCCTGGTTGAAATAAGTTGTCCTGAACATGGCGGAGGGGATACCGAAAATCAGCAATACCAATATAATACCTACAATAACCAGCCAGCTGCCTATAGACTTTGCATCGGCAAGTTCATCAAGATCAAAGGCCGACACCTGTTGATGGATGCTAATGAAATAGAAAGAGGTGGCCAATAACGTTATTATCGCCAGCATGATCATGTACGGGTTTACAGCAGTTATCCCACCCGGACTTCGGCGCAATATCGTATAGGCAAGCAAATCATTTATTTTTTCCGTGTCACTGGTATATTTCTTAATATCCTGTTCGGCTATGTGGTCGGCCAAACTGCGGTACACGTAGTTCAGTTTCAGATTGTTCCCGCGGAGGAAAGTATTGAGTTCAAAATAGTAGTTGTCGGTCTCTACAGTATGCGCTTCATTGCTTAGCTGTGGTATAAAGGGGAAATCTATTGAAATATTTTGTTCAACATTAACCGGGTACTTCAATGCAATAGGTTGCGAGCGGTTTTTATCGGTAATACGCCTTAGGTCATTGCTGATCAGGTCGCCATAGAAATAGGTATATTCCCGGCCATTTTCTCCCTTTTCTTTCTTCCATATATTGGGGATCACATAAGATTCGGTAACTTCTATCAGATTTTTTTCTTCATCGTCTTTAAACTGAATCGCATCCGCTGTTTCAATGCCCGGGTAGTATCGCGCAATGTAATCCAGAAACGACTTCTCCATAGACTCTTCACCATCTTCTGCAAGCTGGCCCCTCAGGTCGTCTGCGTAGTTATCAGAATACCTGCTGTGGATCACCAGGGTCGTTTTGGCAGATTTTACAGTATCGCCTACTTTAAAGGTCAGATCCGCAATCAGTTTCCCGGTTGCAATGCTCACCACGTCTTCCGGTTTTTCGGTGCCCGGCCTCAGTACCAAAGCCTCACCATAGTTAGGGAAGTAGGTGTTCTCAAAACTTCCGCGCTGGTTTGAAATCGTAGGATCTATCCAGGTCTGGGTATTGTGATGGTCTACCATAACCACTACGTGGTTAAACAGGGTTGGGCTGGGCAAAAATCCGCTTGTCTTTTTACCAGAGTAGGTGTCTATGTAACACATGAAAGCCTCAACGTCCATTTTCTTCAACAGGTAAATCAGCAGGAGCGACTTGTCCTTACAATCCCCGTAGCGCTGTTGCAATACCTTTTCCGGCGAATTAGGCCTTTGTGAATACTCGCCCATTTCTATTCCCATGTACCTGATCTCATCCTGCACAAACCTGGTTGCCAGCAGCATGTATTGCGTGGTATCATAACGTGCTTCCTCCTGCAATTCACTGGCTTTTTTGTCCAGTAATGGAGTTTTTAGGTTAGGGTAACTATTCGTCTTAATGCCCCAGTCCACCACTTCTCGCCACGACTGGTATTCAGATATCTGTGTATGCTTAAAAGGATTATACCAGGATGGCTCATAATCGGCATCGTCGTAAGTACTTGTCAGGCGACTTTCCCATTCATAGATCTTCTGTCCGTTCCTTTCGCTGGTTTTAGGGGCCTTGTCAAAGTTGAAATTTCTAAACTTCAAGGGCCTGTTTTTATTGATAATCAGGTTGGTGTACCGGTGTCCTATGGTACTTGAACCCTCAAAATAGAAGTCTTCCGTAAACTTATTGCAAAATGCAGGGTTTTTACCTTTCAGCGTATAGGCCCACTCAATGCGGTCGCCTTTTCTTACGTCGCCCAAAATCATGTACGCCTCATACGTACCGCTATAAATGAAACGTGAAAGTTCTTTCTCGTTCTGCTGCACTTTAAAGTCCCCGGCATTCAGTTTGTCCATCGGCTGGCCGTCCCGCCAAACAATGATTTTATGGAAAGTCAGCTTTTGATACAAAGGGTCATACGTGACAGAAATTTGTGAGCCATTTTGTACACCAGCACCAGATACAATCTGCCTCACGGCGTGGACGTAATTTTCCTTCAGCTCCGCCTGATTTTGGTCTTCCAGCAAAGAGAGGTAATATCCGTCATAAATGTTCTTTTTCTTTGGCGCATCGCCCGATGAGCTGATCTTAACAATCCATGCCGGTTCCGTTCTTGAAATGGAGAAGTTTTTTCCCTGGGCTGCGGCATGGGATAAAAACCCGCAAATTATTAAAAAGAGTAATCCAACTTTTTTCGGCAGTTCCTGAAACATGATGAGAGGTTAAGAAAGAGAGAGGCGTTATTTATGTTTGAAGCGTTGATACTTTATTTAAAGTTGATATTTATTTGAAGGCATTAATCCCGGTCACATCCATCCCCGTAATCAGCAAATGGATATCATGCGTTCCTTCATAGGTTACAACAGATTCCAGGTTCATCATATGCCGCATAATAGAATATTCACCTGTAATGCCCATTCCGCCCAGCATCTGCCTTGCGTTTCTTGCCACATCCAGTGCAACCTCTACACTGTTCCTTTTCGCCATCGAGATCTGTTCTGCGCTGGCCCGGTTTTCACTTTTCAGCACTCCCAGGCGCCATACCAGCAATTGTCCTTTGGTAATTTCCGTAATCATTTCCGCCAGTTTTTTCTGCTGCAGCTGGAAACCACCAATGGGTTTACCAAATTGTACACGTTCTTTTGCATATCTCAGTGCCGTATCATAACAATCCATTGCTGCACCCAATGCTCCCCAGGCAATGCCATAACGTGCCTGGTTCAAACATCCCAGTGGGCCTTTCAGTCCCGAAATTTCAGGGAATATATTTTCTTTCGGTACTTTCACATTATCAAATACGAGTTCACCCGTGGCCGAGGCCCTCAGGCTCCATTTATTGTGTGTTTCAGGGGTAGTAAAACCTTCCATGCCACGCTCCACAATCAACCCGCGGATCTTGCCGGCTTCATCCTTTGCCCATACCACTGCAATATCTGCAAAAGGCGCGTTCGAGATCCACATTTTTGCGCCATTTAACAAGTAGTGGTCGCCCTTGTCTTTAATGTTCGTCGTCATCCCGCCAGGATTAGATCCGTGATCAGGCTCTGTCAATCCAAAACATCCCATCAGTTCTCCCGTAGCCAGTTTAGGCAGGTATTTACAGCGTTGCTCTTCAGAGCCGTAAGCAAATATGGGGTACATCACCAACGAACCCTGCACCGACGCCGTTGAGCGTATACCTGAGTCGCCACGTTCCAGTTCCTGCATAATAATGCCATAGGCAATATAGTCCAGTCCCGCGCCACCATATTCAACCGGAATTGTCGGCCCAAAAGCACCAATTTCCCCCAGCCCCTTAATCAGGTGTTTCGGGAATTCCGCCTTTTGCGCATAATCCTCTATTACAGGACTTACTTCCTGTTTTACCCAGTCGCGCGCCGTAGAGCGGATCAGTTTATGTTCTTCAGATAATAATTCGTCAATCAGGTAATAATCGGGTGCTTCGTACAGGTCTTTCTTTCCAGATTTGTTCATGGTATACAGTATATTTGGTGAAGCGTATCATTGCCTCCATATTGTTAAATAGTCGGGGCCTTGCTCATGCAGGTTGGTATTTCAAAGATTTCCTGACAGGGCCTGTTTCAAAGGTAATAAATTCAGGTAATGGCTGGTTATAACCAATCAAAAAATTAATTTTGCAGAACAGACTAAACTATATGACCTTTTTACAAACTGTTGCCTTAAATGATGTTAAATGTTTCGCGTATCATGGGTACTATCCCGAAGAGCAGCTTACGGGCACAGAATTCCTGGTCAGTGTTGAGGTTACTTTTACCCCTTCGGGCGATACAGAAGACCTGCAGCGCACAGTGAACTATGAAGTGCTCAATACCATCATCCTCGAGGAAATGCGCAGTACCAAAAAACTGCTGGAATCCGTAGTGAAGCTCATCCTGGACAGGGTCATCTCCAGTTACCCTTTCGTATTGACAGCGGTGGCCGGCATCAAGAAAATGCATCCGCCTATGCCGGGAGAGATCGACCATTCCTTTGTACAATTGTCTTACCGTTCCGATAAAAAGAATTAGCCCGTAGCGGCGCAAAAATATATCTATGTCAACAGCAATAAACTATACCAAAATAACCAGTGATTTCCTGCAGCAGATTGTCCTGGCCGTAGGGCAGGAGAACGTATTTACCGATACTGATTCTTTGGCCGATTACAGTCATGACGAAACCGAGGACCTCCATTTTTACCCAGAAGTGGTGGTTAAACCTGCCGATACAGCAGCTGTTGCGGCCCTGCTTAAACTTTGCAACGAAAACCATGTTCCAGTAACCCCAAGGGGCGGTGGCACAGGGTTAAGTGGTGCTGCATTGCCGATATATGGTGGGGTACTGCTATCGATGGAAAGATTTAAAAAGGTGATCTCAATCGATACAGATAACCTTCAGGCGACTGTTGAGCCCGGGGTGATTACCGAAGAATTTATCAATGCCGTAGGCGAAGTTGGTCTACTGTACCCCGTTGACCCGTCAAGTAAGGGATCTTGCTTTATCGGTGGAAACGTGGCACATGGTTCAGGTGGCCCAAGGGTAGTGAAATACGGCACGATCAGGGAATATATCCTTAACCTCGAAGTTGTGCTGCCAACCGGCGAAGTGATCTGGACAGGGGCAAATACCTTAAAATATGCTTCCGGGTATAACCTTACACAACTGATGATCGGTTCTGAAGGAACACTTGGGGTAGTCACCAAAATTGTGACTAAACTGATTCCTAAAGCACAATTCAGCGTCCTGATGATGGGATCATTTGCCGAGAACGAACAGGCCTGCGGGGCTGTTTCTGCGATTTTCAGGGCAGGGGTAACACCTTCAGCGCTGGAGTTTATGGAACGCCGTGGGGTAGAGTGGGTGATGAAGTATGATAATATCAAATTTGACCTTAAAGACAACGTGAGCGCACTGCTGATGATTGAATTTGACGGGGATGATATGGATACTATTTTTAAGGATTGCGAAAAGGTGAACCTGGTGCTGGAACAGTTTGGCTGTACTGACGTGTTGTTCGCTGATACGGCGCAGCAGAAAGAGGAGTTATGGCGCATGCGCAGGACGATGGCCGAATCGGTGAAATCGAATTCTGTCTATAAGGAAGAGGATACGGTGGTTCCACGTGCGGCCCTGCCGCAACTGATCAACGGGATCAAGGAAATTGGTTCGAGATACGGTTTTGAAAGTGTGTGTTATGGTCACGCTGGAGACGGAAACCTGCATATCAATATTATCAAGGCGGGTATGAGCGATGATGATTGGAAGAACAGGTTGAAGGAAGGTATCGCAGAATTATTTCAGCTTACGGCCGATCTTGGCGGGACAATTTCTGGGGAGCATGGCATTGGTCTTGTACAAAAGGAATTTATGCCGATTAAATACAGTGAAATCCATCTTAATTTAATGAGGAACATTAAAAAGGTATTCGATCCAAACAGTATCCTGAACCCAGGTAAGATATTTTAAATGTATTTCGTAGCAGGATCATTCGCTTTGTAAATGGTCCTGCTACAATAAACGCAAAGCACAATCTTCTGCGGGTTAGTTACAGTGCTATAAAGCTGCTGCACAACTATACTTTCATTTGCTGGAAAACTAGACTTTCTACAACAAAAACCTTAAGGATCAGCTAAAGCTCTTCAAAGGTCAATATTTTGGCTTATTCAGTTTCAGGTAAAGCTGTTGAAAGGTCAATATTTTGTCTTACTCAGTTTCAGTTAAAACTGTTCAAGGGTCAACATCTTGGCTTACCCAGTTTCAGCTAAAGCTGTTCAAAGGTCAACATCTTGGCTTTCTCAGTTGCAGGAATAGCTGTTGCCTTTTTAGTAGCATAATCAAACGCTACGCATACGGTTTTGCCTTTAGCGCAAGTGACCTCTTTTCCATTTACTTCCTTTACCAGCGAATATTCGAGGTCGAAACTGCTGTTCCCAATTCGCGAAGTACGCACATACATGGTCAGCTTATCTTGTAAATAAACAGGAAGAAGATAGTCGAGTGATGCCTTTGCAATCACCACCCCGGTTTTTTCCCAGTCCCAGGAAATAGCATGCTTCCAATATTTGGTCCTGGCAATCTCCATGTAGGTAAAATACACCGCATTGTTTACGTGGCCCATCATATCGAAATCTGCAAAGCGGGTCTCGATTGACGTTTTGTACTTAAAATTGTCGAAATTTTGGTGGTCAACTGACTTTATGTCTGCTGGTTTTTCTTTTGAGCGCCATAATGTCTTGAAATTCATAGAATATTTGGGTTGGTATGGGAGTTGAACAAGGGAATATAAATACTTAAAAAATTAAAAAATAAAGGAGAATATAACCATGACATTAGTAAAATTTAACAACCGTACTAGAAACACAGCGCCTTACTTTAACAACGTTTTCGATTCTTTGTTCACTGATGCATTAAATAAAAACCACGCAATCAGCAAAACTCCAGGAGTAAATATCCTTGAATCTGCAGAGAGTTACACAGTTGAATTGGCTGCACCTGGTTTGGAAAAAGCTGACTTCCAGATCAATTTGAAAAAAGATACGCTGTCTGTATGGGCAGAGAAAAAAGCGGATGATGCTGCTCCGCAAAAAAATTACAGCAGAAAAGAATTTGACTATTTGTCTTTCGCAAGGTCGTTCGTTTTACCTGAAACAGTAGATGCAGAAAAAATTGCTGCTGAATATGTAAATGGTATATTGACTATTACAATTGGTAAAAAGGTAGAAGTTCAGCCTGAAAGTAAAGAAATTAAAGTTTCGTAAATTGGTTTAATTTTGGTTAAAAGGGGCATTCCGAAAGGTTTGCCCCTTTTTTTTTTAAGCTCAAAGAGATTTGGGGGGGTGAAAATATTGGACATGTATATTTCGACTGCCTATCTTTTGCTGCGCAAAACATAGAAGGTCGAAATATATCATGTCCAATATTTTCCTCCTCGGGATCGTCTTCTTCGCAGAAAACACAAAAAGAAGGCAAACTTTCTCCATTCTCCAGAAGGGGCAGTATCCGAGCAGCGACTTCGTTGCTGCTTCTTTTGCCTTATACAGCAACTTCGTTGCTGTATCTCTTTACTGATACCTATTACATTGCTTTTTCAGGAGCTTGGTTGCTGAATCTCTTTACTGATACCTATTACATTGCCTTTTCAGGGGCTTGGTTGCTGTATCTCTTTACTGATACCTATTACATTGCTTTTTCCGGAGCTTGGTTGCTGAATCTCTTTGCTGATACCTATTACATTGCTTTTTTCAGGAGCTTAGTTGCTTGATCTTTTTACTGATACCTATTACATTGCTTTTATGCAGCAGCTTGGTTACTGAATCTCTTTACTGATACCTATTACATTGCTTTTTCCGGAGCTTGGTTGCTGAATCTCTTTGCTGATACCTATTACATTGCTTTTTTCAGGAGCTTGGGTACTGAATCTCTTTACTTATACCTATTGCATTGCTTTTATGCAACAGCTTGGTTACTGAATCTCTTTACTTATACCTATTGCATTGCTTTTTTCAGGAGCTTGGATGCTGGATCTTTTTAATGATACTAATTTATGCCTTTTACTTTATCTCGGTGCACTATGAGGATTTTACTTCGAAGATTTGATCGAACAATGGGGATTTGGTAATGGTGAGTTGAGATCTGTAGGAAATGCTGTGATCTGTTTTACGTTGGATGTTAACTAATCCGAACCAGGTTGCGAAGTTTTCAAAGAAGCGGTAGTCGTATGCACGCTGATCTTCATCAAGGATTCGTTTATCCCGAACTTCGAGGTAGATCTTCCACAAGGTGACATCAAACGCCTGAATCAGTTTGGTACTATAAAACTGGCTTTCGCGTGGAGTATCTCCATATTTAGACAACAACACCAGCGAGAATGGCCATCCAAACTGCCCGCATCTTCCCTCATCGTCGTTGTCATAAAAGTTAGACCAGTTGAAGCGGCTGCTCATATAAGTGAAAACAGAGACAAAGCGCTCTGCCTTGGGGCTCTTCATCATCTTCTCGCCGTGTTTGGTCAGGGTAAGCACGTTATGGCGCTTTTTTACGATGCCTGAGTCAATAATGTATTGTTTTAAAGGCCATAGATAGGGAATGTTATCTTCCATAATCCTTCCTATAAATTCTTTTCCCCTTAAGTCAATCAAATCCTGCCCGTATAACATTTCGCAAATACTTGTGGGTAGGTTTCCAATCTTCGTCAGCTTAATACTGCCAGACTTTTGAATCTCATCCAGCAGCAGTTCCGAAAGTTTGAAGAAGGGAACCTGGTCTACGTGCTCATCTAAACCTTTGCGAAATTTTAATATGCTCCCGGCGGTAAAGGGGGCGTTGAGCAAATTCGCCATTTGTTCTGAGTGCAACCCATCAAAGTCGTCCAGGGGCATATTATTCAGCGTTTTCTGATGTTCAGCCATTAAGCTGTCCAACTCTTTCATATTCAAATTGCCGCTGCTCGCCTGAGGATATGCTGCAAGAAACGAATCCATAAAATCTTCTGCAATGTCCATAATGAGTGTTTTGGTATTACTAATTTACAAATATTGGTTTAAACAATAAAGTATATACCAGAGATTTAACTTGTTCTCATCACGGTTGCGCTGAATTCCTCCATAACCACTTTACCCATCTCTTCTACCAGGGTGTGATCTCAAAGAGTTGATCGAGTAGCGGCGTTTTGGTAATGCTCAGCTCACTTCTGTGGAATATGCTGAGCTCCTTATGTTCGATGTTGACCAACCCAAACCAGGTTGCAAAGAAATCAAAGAAACAGATATTATATGTGGCCTGATCATGCTCAAGGTGTCGTTTATCGCGGATTTGCTTATAAATTTGAAATGATGTGTTATCAAGTGCATGAATCAGTTTGTTACTGTAGAATCGGCTATCCCGGGCAACACCTCCATATATAGACAACAACACGACGGAATATGCCCAACCAAATCTTCCGAACCTACCCTTCTCGTCGCGATCGTAGAAGTTGGACCAGTGGAAGCTATTGCTCATATAATTAAAAAGGCTAAGAAAGCGGTCGGTTTTAGGCCCCTTCATAGCTTTTTCCCCCTTTTTGGTCAAAGTGATTACGTTATGTCTTTTTTTCGCCATGCCTGATTTTAGTAGGTATTGCTTTAAAGACCACACACATGAAATTTCATCTTCATCAAAATGTGTTATGTTTTCATAAGGTATGATAATCAATTTCTGTGAGTATAACAGTTCACAGATATGTGCTGGCAGACCACCAGTTTGGGTTAGCTTAATACTGCCCGGCTCTTGAATTGCATTCAATAGCAACTCTGATAGAATGAAGAGTGGAACCTTGTCTACATGTTCCGCAATATCCTGACGAAATTTTAAGAGGCTATTATTCGATAACGTGTCGTTCATCAAATCATTTAACTGTGCGGTATTCAACCCATCAAAGTCTTTGAGGGGGAGTTCATTTAGGGTGTTCTCATGTTCAGCAATTAGGCTGTCAATCTCATTCATGTTTAAATTGCCAGTCCTCACCTGAGGATGTGCGGCAAGGAATGAATCCATAAATTCTTCTGCAATGCTCATACTTGGTATTTGTTGAAACTAAATTACGAAATTGATACAAATATTAAAATTGCTAAATAGAAAAATAAGTTAAAGTTTTCTGGTTTTGACAACCTGGAATGGTAACATTTGCCGGGGGTAATCCCGATCAGGTAAATCATCGCTTCTTTAAAACAATAACACCCCTTAAAACAATAACGCCACTTGAAACAAAACGCTACTAGAAACAAAAAAAGGAGCCTTTGCGGGCTCCTTTGATATATTTTATTACTATGATGCAGATGTCAATTCCTAGGTGTAACCCAGGATTTTCAATACCTGTTTACTGTTTTGCTCTTCTCCGAAAACTTCAAAGTTGAAGGTCTCATCACGGTTACGGCGAATAATCACATGCTTAGGGCTAGGCAACAGGCAATGGTGAATCCCACCATATCCACTCAATACTTCCTGATATGCGCCAGTGTTAAAGAAACCGAGGTATTGTACTTTACGGGTCTTCGGCATAAACACGGAGTTCATGTGGGCTTCCTGATTGTAGTAATCCTGACCATCGCAGGTAATTCCACCAAGGTTTACCCTTTCGTATTCTGCATCCCAGTTATTAATTGGCAACAGGATATACTTCTGGTTCAACGCCCATACGTCCGGCAGGTTGGTGATGAATGAACCATCCAGCATCAGCCATTTCTCACGGTCGTTTTGCTGTTTACGTCCCAGTACTTTATATAGGATACCAGAAGCTTCGGCTACGGTATATTTACCAAACTCAGTAATAATATCCGGTTCAACCACGTCGTGTTCTGCACAAATTTCTTTGATACGTTTCACAATTTCGTTCACCATGTACTCATAGTCAAAATCAAAAACCAGTGAATCTTTGAATGGCATACCACCGCCGATATCAAGGGTATCTAACTCAGGGTTGATCTTTTTGAATTTGCAGTACAGGGTAACATATTTTTCCAGCTCGTTCCAGTAGTAAGGGGAGTCGGTGATACCAGAATTGATAAAGAAATGCAGTAATTTAACCCTGAAGTTTGGATTAGCTGAGATCTTGTTGTTATAAAACTCAATCACATCTTCCATACGTACACCTAAACGGGAAGTATAAAATTGTGAATCTGGTTGCTCTTCTGCCGCGATACGGATACCGAGGTTACAAGGTGTATCCAGTTCAACCTCATCGTCAAACAGGTTAAACTCTTCTTTATTATCTAATACCGGAATGATATTTTTATACCCATCGTGCAACATATCAATGATATATTGTTTGTATTGGTACGTTTTAAAACCATTGCAGATTACAGTGATATCTTTAGTCAGGGATCCCTTTTTCTCCAGCGCCTCAATCATAGGCATATCAAATGCAGACGAAGTTTCCAGGTGGATTCCATTTTTTAAAGCTTCTTCAACAATATGTTTAAAGTGTGAGCTTTTGGTACAGTAGCAATACTTATAATCACCACGGTAGTTGTTCTTGATGATCGCTGTCTGGAACAACAGTTTAGCCTGCTGAATCTTTTTGGTAATCATTGGAAGATAAGTGAAACGCAATGGCGTGCCATAGGTTTCTATCATTTCCATCAGGTTCAAATCTTGAAAATACAATTCGTCATCTATAACGCTGTAGCCTTCTTGTGGAAAGCCGACACTTAGATCAAGAAATTCGGAGTAACTCTGCATTTATGGTCAATAATAATTTTTGCAAAAATGTAATTTTAAATCGACAAACAGCTTTTATAAATGAAAATACTGTCATGTGCAGGTATAATTTATTTTTTATCCAGATGGATCTCCGCGAGCATGCATCTGGCGCTTCCCCCGCCGTTTTTTTCAATCGTATACAAGGGCGAATAAATCAGTTCATTGTATTGTTCCAGGGCTGTAATCTGTTCCTGATTTAAAGACAAGTAAGCCTGTTCAGACATCGCCAGCAAGGGCTCATCATTCGCATTCAGCACCTGCAACATGTTGCCCGCAAAATGGTTCATCTGGTCAAGGCTAATTTCAATAACTTCTTTGCCGTTCTCCTCAAAACTCCTCAGTAGAATTGCTTTTTCGTCTTCATTCTTAATACTTTCCAGGCAAATCACCACAAAATTGTCGGCCACACACATCATCACATTAGTGTGATAAATCGGGAATCCATCTCCATCCACTGCGTGGAAAGTCACCGGTGTAAAATAGGTTTTCTCGCAAAAATATTTCAGGGCTTCCTGATGGGTCCTTACCGATAAACAGGCGTATACAATTTCGTTTTCGCGGTCCAGCACCATGCTGCCTGTTCCCTCCAGATACACACCACGTTCTTCGCTGGTAGACATATCCGTGATCCGGTCAATTACAAAAGTTTTATCCAATGTATCTATAATATCCTGTCTGCGTTCCAACCGCCTGTTTTCCGAAAACATCGGGTAGAGGAAGATCTGGAAACCATCATGAAAAGAGATCCAGTTGTTCGGGAAGATAGAATCCGGTGTCTCTGGCTCTAAAGTATCGTCAATAACGGTTACGTCGACACCCTTTTTTCTCAGGAGGGTAACAAAATCGTCAAATTCTTTCAGGGCTTTTTGCTGAACCTCAGTCGTCGCGACACGTTGATCTGCCGCAAGGCTTCCGTCAGCCGCTGCAGCGTTTTCTGATTCTTTAGCAGTCGTTCCTTCAGTTCCTGAAACGTTTCCTAATTCTGTTGCAGTTTTATCTTCAGTTGCTGCAACGTTTCGTGATTCTGTTGCAGCGTTTGCTGCAGCCGGGGCCGAGTGCGGTTCTTCGTCAGCTTGTTGAAATTTATTGTTTACTGCCGTTTGCGCGTTGAATTTAAAATCAACGGGACGGATCATTAATATCTGGTTGGTATTTTGCATTTGGGTTCAGTTTAAAAGAATAAGCTTAGTTTTCCAGTTCGTCGCGCAGCAACGGAAGGCTCATACAGTGAAATCCTCCTCTGGCCCTTGACAGTTCTGCCGAAGGCATCAAAACAAGCGTATCCGTAATCGTATCTGCACTCACTTTACCGCTCTCCAGATCGTTGATCAGGTCTTTTACAGACACAATGTCAAAGCCGTTGCTTTTAAAAGCTTCAACAGTTTTGTCGTTTCTGTCGTAACCCAGTACCACACCTTCTTTCAGTGCCAGCAGGTTACAGGAGTCGGTCCATTGTTCACGCGCATCATAAGGGAATGCCCCGTTTCCGCTATAGATAAACTTTGTCTTTTCCTTACTGCCCAGTTCATTTCTGCTGATATCGTCCAGCAGGTCCTCAATGCTGTTGAAGCGAACCGGGTCTTGCTGGTGTTTGTGGAACTGGATAATCTCCGTTACATCCTTTGTATCCGGTTCAATCAGGAAATTGATTGGCTCCGGAATTTGCACTTCCTGGTTTCCAGAGATCGAGCGCAGCAGTGTCCATACATTACGTTTTACCTGTGTAAATACCGTATCGATGTGCATAAAATCCCTTTTGTTGGGTATCCTTACTACAGTCACCTTCTCTACCACATTATTCTCGAACAATAACTTAATCGCCTCATTCGCCCCGTATGCAGAAGTTCTTTCACTGCAGCCAATCAGTACATGGTTTTTACTCACCATCATCACATCGCCGCCTTCAAGCGTGGTGCGGTGTTCCTCCTCTTCGCCCGGGCGTAGAAAATGTTGTGCCGCATCCGGAATCTCCAGGATGTTGTCCGTATAGTCAACAAAAATCGGATGGTTAAAAAATATATAACGCATCAGCAGTGTTTCGCGGTTGCGTGCTTTTTTTGCCGGTTTGTTCAGCAGGATATGGTTGTTGATCGTGATGCCTACATCACGCGTAAAAATCAGGTTGGGGATAGGGGCAAAGATCATTAAATCATCGGCCATCGTGCCAGAGATAAATATTTTGGCCAGTTCTACCGGATCTGTATCAATCAGTTGCAACTGTAGTTTATACGTGCATCCTTCAATGGCACATACCGATGCCGTCAGTTTTTTCCTAATGATTGGTTCTTTCAGGATATCAGAAAGCAAGTTCTGTATTTCAATCACAGCATGTGAGCCATGGAAGTCTGGATGGTCAGGTTTAAAGAATTTTCTGTTTGATGTTTCTGCATCTATATCCGCAAGGTTCCCTTTAATTTTCTCGGGATCCAGGAAGTACATCAGCAGTTTAATGTAATAATCGTATTCATCTTTTCTTATCGTATCCAGGTGGACAATATCCTCAAAAAGCCAGTCCTGCGCTTTCGAAGGGACTACCTTTCCAAGGCCACTATCTGGGCTGTGGATGAGCAGTTTGCGGAGGCGGCCGATTTCTGTACTCACTTTCACTTCGAAATTTTCTTTCTGTTCAGTCATAATAAGTTTGTGGTGAAGCAAATCTATCCAATATTTTTTTAAAATATAATATTCGCTCATTATTGCTTATTTGGTTATTTTTGGCCCATGAATTTTATTATTAGTGAAGTAGTGAAAGGCATTAAGCAACTTTATAATGAAGATGTTGCCGAGAGCTTAATCAGTATACAAGATACGCGTAAGGAGTTTGAAGGGCAGGCCACCATTGTAGTTTTTCCAATTGTGCGCTATTCTAAGAAGTCGCCCGAACAAACTGCTAACGACCTTGGCGTTTACCTTGTGGAACATCTCAAAGAGGTTACCGCCTTCAACGTAGTAAAAGGATTTCTAAACCTCAGCATCGCCAATGATTACTGGATGGACCTTTTCCATACAGAGCTGTTGCGACCAGATTTTGGTGTACTTCCATCCAATGGGAAAAAGGTAATGGTAGAATATTCATCACCAAACACCAACAAACCGCTGCACCTTGGCCACGTTAGAAATAACCTGCTGGGTTACTCTGTTTCAGAATTGCTGAAGGCCGATGGGGCAGAAGTATATAAAGTAAACCTGGTTAACGACAGGGGTATCCACATCTGTAAATCAATGCTGGCCTGGCAAAAATGGGGCAACCAGGAAACCCCTGAGAGTTCTGGCCTAAAAGGCGATCATCTGGTGGGTAAATATTATGTGATTTTTGATAAGGAATACAAAAAAGAAATTGAAGCTTTAAAGCTAGCCGGAGATACCGAAGACGAAGCCAAAAAGAATGCCCCGCTGATCAAAGAAGCACAGGCAATGCTGCTGGCCTGGGAAAACGGGGACACTGAGGTGATCGACCTTTGGAAACGCATGAACGGCTGGGTATATGAAGGCTTTGCTGTTACCTACAAAAACCTGGGCGTAGATTTTGATAAATATTATTATGAAAGTAATACCTATTTATTAGGAAAAGATACCGTTGAAGAAGGACTGGCCAAAGGTGTTTTCTTTAAAAAAGAAGATGGTTCCGTATGGATAGACCTTACGGCCGATGGACTGGACCAGAAACTAGTATTACGTGCCGATGGTACTTCGGTATACATCACACAGGATCTCGGTACCGCACAGATGAAATATGACGATTTCAAAATGGATGAGTCAATTTACGTAGTGGGTAACGAGCAGGACTACCACTTTAAGGTCTTGTTCCTGATCTTAGGTAAGCTGGGTAAAAGCTGGGCGAAAGGACTGTATCATTTGTCTTACGGCATGGTAGATCTTCCAAGCGGAAAGATGAAGTCACGCGAAGGTACCGTTGTAGATGCAGACGACCTGATTGCCGAAATGGTCGCAACGGCTAAGCAAAAGACCGAAGCACTGGGCAAAGTCGACTTTTTTAGTGAAGAGGAAAAAGAAAGCCTGTATTATAACATTGGTATGGGTGCCTTGAAATACTTCCTGCTCAAAGTAGAACCTAAAAAGAGATTGTTATTCGATCCTGCAGAATCTATAGATTTCCAGGGTAATACCGGCCCATTTATCCAATACACCCATGCAAGGATCAAATCATTGCTCAGCAAAGCAGGATTTCAGGAAGGCGTAACCGTAGATAACCACATCAGCCTTTCAGAAACTGAACTGGAAATGATTATCCTGCTGGCGAAATATCCTTCAGAGATCACTTCTGCCGCCAAAACCTTTAGTCCGGCAAGTCTGGCCAACTACATCTATGAAGTAGCCAAGATGTTCAACAAGTTTTATCATGAGATTCCACCAATTGTAAAAGAAGAAGACCAGCAGTTGAAACAGCACCGGTTGAACTTAAGCTGGGTTACGGCCAATATCCTGAAATCAGGTATGCGCATTCTTGGTATTGAAGTTCCCGAAAGGATGTAAAATTTATTATAAGCGATAGGTTCTAAAGAATCAACCACATAAAAAAAAGCCGCCTTTTCGATTTGAAGAGGCGACTTTTTTTAGATCCATTTTATCCTTTTTCTACACCAGGTTGGGTAGTGACGTTTTCTTTTCTCCTGAATCCAGGGAATTTCATCGGGCTTTTAGTCGGCCGCTCGTCACCAAACAGCACACCCCATTGTTTAAACATATCCGTTCTGTCGAAAATCACTTTCAATACCGCAATCAGCGGCATAGAGAGGAACATACCGGAGACACCGGCCATACTTCCGCCAACAATCACACCCAGAATAGATACGAAGGCGTTGATCTTTACTTTAGAGCCCACAATACGTGGCATTAGGATATTGTTATCCAGAAACTGCACGCCGGCAATTACAGCCAGTACCGTAATTACAGGGCCTAAGGTCGCCGAAGCGGTCAGCGTAAGTAAAACCCCAATGATGTTACCCAGCAGGGCACCTACATAGGGAATCAGGTTCAGGATCGCAAAGATCACCCCAATCAGCAATGCATGTTTAATACCCAATAACATCAGGATTCCACCCAGCAGGACGGTCATGTATGTTACCTGGATCAATAGTCCCACCAAATAACTTTTAATGATCGATTCCGTTTCGTAAATCGCGTCTTTCACTTTAGGGTGATCTTCAGTTTTAAACCACATAAAGATGAAGCGCAGTAGAATATCTTTATAGAAAAGCAGCAGATAAATGTAAATAGGGAGTAGGCCCACAAAAACAAACACAGAGCTTAAGGTCACTGCTGCGCCACTTGCCATTCCGCCTGCCATAGAGAGGAGGTCGTTACTTTTTTTATTGATAAAATCTATTTGTTCTGTCGTTGAATAATGACTTACACGGCTTATCCATTCGCTTAATGAATGCAGGTGAAGAGATACATTCTTTTTAATCTGCGGGAAATCCTGTACCAGCGTACCTACCTGCGAAGAAAAGAACCAGGCGATAGCCCCTACAAATATCACCACCATTAAAATAGGAAGTACGATAGCCAGCGCTTCAGGAACTTTGTATTTCCTTAGGAAACGGTAAATTGGCACCAGCATGATACTGATAAAAAATGCCATCAGTACGGGCATAATAATGTCGCTCGCTATCACAAACAGCGCACCGATGAGCAAGAGGCCTAATAATTCGATCGACCTTTTAACGGTGAGAGGTAATTCCTTCATATTGTAATGGTAATGTTAAGTTTGTAGGCTTAACCCTAAAAAGGTTGCAAATGTTTGGGTAGCTTTGCCTATTCTTATTTATTAAGCCTGTACAAATGATAACAAACGAGACAATAGTAGCCTTATCAACCCCTCCTGGAGCGGGTGCCATCGGCGTGATCCGTTTATCGGGGAAAGATGCTATTGCTATTACGAATTCGGTATTTAGCGGAAAAAATTTATTGGAGCAACCTACACATACACTGCATTTTGGACTGATTAAGGATGGCGACATCGTAATCGACGAAGTTGTGGTGAGTCTATTTGTAGGCCCCAAATCATATACTAAAGAAAACGTGGTGGAGATCTCCTGTCACGGTTCAAATTACATTATTCACCAGATTATCAATTTGCTGATCAAAAAAGGTGCAAGTGCGGCAAAACCAGGAGAATTCACCTTACGTGCATTCCTGAATGGCGCGATGGACCTTTCCCAAGCAGAAGCGGTGGCCGATTTGATTTCATCAGATTCACAGGCGGCACATAGTGTAGCGATGAACCAGCTGCGAGGAGGCTTTAGTACCGAACTGAATGTGCTGCGTGAACAGTTGATCCATTTTGCCTCCATGATTGAACTGGAACTTGATTTCTCTGAAGAGGATGTGGAGTTTGCGAACCGCGACCAGCTGCAGGACCTCATCAATAAGATTACTTTGGTGTTGAATAAGCTAATCCGGTCTTTCGAATTGGGGAACGTGATTAAGGAAGGCATCAATACGGTTATTGCCGGCAGGCCAAATGCGGGGAAGTCTACTTTGCTGAATGCTTTGTTGAATGAAGACCGGGCAATCGTGAGCGAGATTGCCGGTACAACTAGGGATACGATTGAAGAGGTGCTGAATATCAATGGAATTAACTTCCGTTTGATTGATACTGCGGGTATCCGCGAAGCCACGGATACTATTGAAGCGATTGGTGTAGAGAAGACCATGCAGAAAATTAGCCAGTCGGCCGTTTTGGTTTATCTGTTTGACGTAGTTAACCTCACTGCACGCGAAATCCACGAAGATATTTCAAGCTTGTACCGTCCGGGATTGGCTTTTGTTGCGGTTGCAAATAAAATGGATTTGACTTATAGCGATAGGATAAAGGAACTGGATTTGCCTTTGGATATCCAGTTTACTGCTATCTCTGCACGTGAGAACTATGGAATTGAATCATTGAAGGAATTGTTGTATAGCACCGCAGTAGGGGATAAGCTCTCTGAGAACCATACCATGGTGACTAACATCAGGCACGTGGAAGCGCTGCGGAAAACGCAGGAATCGCTTCATAGTGTTTCTGAAGGTTTGATCAACCCGGTTACTTCGGAGTTTTTAGCGATAGATATCAAGCAGGCGCTTTATTATCTGGGTGAGATCACTGGGAAGGTTACTACAGATGATTTGCTGGAGAATATCTTTAGTAAGTTTTGTATCGGGAAATAAGCACAATTAACATCGATTAATATCCATTAAAAAATCCCTTATTTTATTGTTAATAAGGGGTTGGTCTAGCTTTAAGCAGCAACTTCTGCAGATTATAATATATGACCTTATATCCCTGGGAACATGCGTGGTGCCCCAAAGCAGAGGCTAAAAACGATTTGCCAGTTCCAATGGAACCGCAAACAAGTACCGCTTCTCCTTAAGTAATATAATCTGCAGTAGCTAGATTTGCTATCAAAGACTTATCTAATCCCCTGGATGTTTCTATCTTCAGTTCCTGGATAGAAGCCTGATAACGGAAGTGTTCGCCCCTTTGCAGCCGTTCGAAGCGTTTGTCACTTCGGTCATCTTCTTCGGTTAGGAATGCAAAATGAAATCATGACGAAAGGCTAAGCGTAACAAATAAATTAGTTTGATCTTGCAGAGATCTTGCCATATATCCAGCATGTATTATAACGAATTGTCATCGTTGGGAAGCACTATTAACGCCCACCGCTAGTACCGTAGCATTGGCTTCAACGCTTACAGCTATTAAGTTTTGCCTCTCAAGTTTTAATTTGTCGTCGATGAACTGGTGTTTTAATTCGAACTCGTTAATGATTTCAGACCATTTTTTAACATAAATTTTGTAATTTTTCGACTTAAAAACCAAAGATCTTTCCCCATGGTTTTTGGCATTTTCTAGCTCTTCTTCTATTTCTCCCTTTGTATTGAAATCTCTGCCTACTAAGATAAAGTCCCAAAAATAATTATTTGCATTGAATTCAGGTGCGGAAAGGATAACATTCATATAGGTCTTTATCTGAGTAAGGTGCGAACCTGCAATTTTTATTTTTGGATGTTTCAGCTCAACAACAACGTTGTGGATGCGACCTACTTGTTTTTCCTGTCTACATATAAACAGATCCATCTCTTTAAGTCTATCCTCGTGGTCAATTTTGTTAACCGGAGGCTTATCATGAAGTAGATGGGTGAATCTCGACAATGCCTCGTTAAATTTAGGTTCTGCTGCAGTTACCAGGCTATACTGCTCTCCGAATAGCCAATAGTGATTTTCAACCAAATATTGAAGGTGGTGAACTTCGTTGGCATTCAAAGTGTCATTGTAAACCAAGTTGTTTAGCTCATATATAACTTTAAATCGGTCTTCAATAAGTTTGATGGTTGATACAATCCTGGACAGGGTCGTGTTTTTCAGCAGTATAGCCAATTCTTGTCGGTCTTCGGTATCAAGGTTAACTACATCTTCAATAATTTCGAAGATGTTTTGACGCTCATTTGATTCTAATAAAAGATTTAGGAAGCGAACAAAAGTCTTTTTTTGTTCAAGGTTTAAATTGACAAATAGTTTTGGCTGTACTTCATAAAGTCCTACAATGATTTCCTTTAACTCTTTCTCTCTCAACTCTTCCCAGCTATCCTTAAATGATGGAAAGACCCCCGCACGCTCATAATCATCAACGAGTTTTTCAGCGTACACTCGGAGGAATGGCTTGCGTTTGGTCCGTACGTAATCAGTGATTTGATTAATAACTTTCCTGTAGGTTGCGCTAGATTTTGCCGTTGAAAATAAGGTGGATAATCCTAATTTCCCTTCGGCCCTGAAATCAAATTTATCAAAAAACTCACTGGTAAGATAAATACTGTGGAAAAAATGATCTCCTTTTCGATTTAAGGTTGTAAAATCTTTGTAGACTTCTTTACCTTCCGAATTCAAAAAATAGATTTTAGAAAGTTCGTTGGTTAGTGGGCTATGCCATTGCACATATTTTACACAAAATTCGATTTCATCCTCTATGATGGCAAAGCTATCGCGATCGATTATAATTTCGTCATAAATTAGCACCTCATCATTAATTACGATTTGATAGCCCTTATCTTTGTTCAATTCCAAAAACCAACAAAATTCTTGCTTAAGAAAAGGTACCACATCTGTATTGAACCTTAACTGATCTAAAGATACATTAGTAAATATTACTTCTGTTCCAGGGCTGACGCTATACGGAGTTACATTTTCAGCGTACGTGAATCGGAGATTACTGGCAGATATTTTAATTTTGCCTCCCTGTAATGTTGACTTCCCATAATTTGTACGCCATTCTGCATCGTTTGCAAATGCAAAAAAAGTAAGCCTTCCAATACCATTTTTCCCATGAAGAACCGAACTATGTGCCGGCGACTGTAAAACTATGGTTTTTTCAGAATCAAAAAATTTATCAAACTTTTCATCAAGTTTGGAAACGTCAATTCCGTATCCGTCATCTTTAATGGAAATGGCTTCTATTTGACCTAATTGACCGTTTGTTGTAGATAAGATTATGTGCTTAGCCTGCGCGTCAAATCCATTCCAAATATATTCTGCTATTGCATCAGTATACTTGTAGTTTTTTAGAACTTTCCTGATGCCCGAAGAGGTGATGTTTGTTTCTCTTTTCATGATTATGTTATCATCAAAAATTAATCATATTTTTTCAGATATGGTAAATGTATCACTTTGATCATCATTACAAAGGTTTTATGTAATAAAAAAAAACACTAAATATAATTATTAATTTTCATTGTAAATTTAGTGAAGTTTTTTAAGTCTAGTTGGTTATACTGCTTTATCAACAAAATAAATAGCTTTGGCAACTAATATTAAACTATGTCGTATAACGCTAAGATCCATCTGCCAGATCTAAAATCGCAACTTAATGCTGATAGTTTGTTTTGTTATATTATAGTGGACCCCATTCTTAGGACAAGAATGATATAATATTAGGTTTTATTGTTGTTATTACGGTGTGGGAATGTGTGTAAACTCGCAGAGTTTTCCATATTTCCA
>Ga0247816_10000468_pt1 | contig 22801 bp, 19 predicted proteins | sample UWRJL209509C1_FD_179930 | JGI IMG/M metagenome (GOLD analysis project Ga0247816, IMG submission 179930) | Plant litter microbial communities from Arlington Agricultural Research Station in Wisconsin, United States - UWRJ-L209-509C-1 | ecosystem: Environmental > Terrestrial > Plant litter >...
TCTCAAGGCCGGCGACTCTGTGGTACTGGTTGGTTTCGGTACTTTCTCTGTGACCGATCGTCCAGCTCGCACTGGCCGTAACCCACAGACTGGCAAGGCTCTGCAAATCGCCGCTGCCAAAAAACCAGGTTTCAAAGCCGGTAAAGCCCTGAAAGAAGCTGTTAACTAAGCTTCGTTCAAGTCTTGCCTATCCGGGTTGGACGCAGGTCTGACCTGGCAGCGGAGCGGCAGCTGACCCAAGTATCCATCGGGTCGCCACGCCGGGGGTGTGGGTTCAACCCCCCGTCCGCTCCGCCAGTTACGAGAAGGCGCATCCTCGGATGCGCCTTTCTTCTATCCGGACTCTACCCACGCTCCACGGTTGCCTAATTGAAGTTCAACCGTTTCTGGGGGACGCATGCTGCAGAATATCAGGGACAATTCACAAGGCTGGATTGCCAAGACCATTATCGGGATCATCGTCGCATTGATGGCGTTCACCGGTATCGAGGCTATTTTTCAGGCTTCGACCAACAGTAAACAGGATGTCGCGAAGGTCAACGGGGAAGAGATCACTCAAACCGAGTTGAGCCAGGCCGTCGACATGCAACGTCGTCAGCTGATGCAACAGTTGGGCAAGGATTTCGATCCTTCTTTGCTGGATGAAAAGCTGCTGCGTGACGCTGCGCTCAAAGGGTTGATCGACCGCAAGCTGCTGCTGCAAGGCGCGGCTGATTCCAAATTCGCTTTCTCCGAAGCTGCGCTGGATCAAGTGATCCTGCAGACACCAGAATTCCAGGTTGATGGCCAGTTCAACGCTGAGCGTTTCGACCAGGTGATTCGTCAGCTGGGTTACAGCCGAATGCAGTTCCGTCAGATGCTGACTCAGGAAATGCTCATTGGCCAGATTCGAGCAGGCATTGCCGGCAGTGGTTTTGTTACCGACGCCCAAGTGCTGGCGTTCGCGCGTCTGGAAAAACAGACCCGTGATTTCGCCACCGTCAACATCAAGGCCGATCCTGCCGCGGTGAAACTCACCGACGACGAGGTCAAGGCTTACTACGACCAGCACGCCAAAGAGTTCATGACCCCGGACCAGGTCGTCATCGACTATCTGGAGTTGAAGAAGGCTTCTTTCTTTGACCAAGTCACCGTCAAGGACGATGAGCTGCAGGACCTCTATCAGAAAGAAACCGCCAACCTCGCTGAACAGCGTCGTGCGGCGCACATCCTGATTGAAGTCAACGACAAGGTGGACGAGGCGCAAGCCAAGGCCAAGATCGAAGAAATCCAGGCACGCCTGGCCAAGGGTGAGAAGTTTGAAGCCCTGGCCAAGGAGTTCTCCCAGGATCCAGGTTCGGCAAACAACGGCGGTGACCTTGGTTTCGCAGGGCCTGGCGTCTACGACCCGGCCTTCGAAACAGCCCTGTATGCGTTGAACAAGGACCAGGTCTCAGAGCCAGTGCGCTCAAGCTTCGGCTGGCACCTGATCAAGCTGTTGGGCGTTGAAGCACCGCAAGTGCCATCGTTCGCCAGCTTGAAAGACAAGCTGACCCGCGAGCTCAAGACCCAGCAAGTTGAACAGCGCTTTGTCGAAGCGACCAAGCAACTGGAAGACGCTGCATTCGAAGCTTCTGACCTGGCCCAACCGGCTTCGGACCTGAAGCTGACCGTGCACACCTCCGCGCCGTTTGGCCGTGAAGGTGGTGAAGGTGTTGCTGCAAACCGTGCCGTGGTTACCGCTGCATTCAGCCCTGAAGTATTGGATGAAGGTGCCAACAGCAGCGCCATCGAGCTGGACCCGGAAACCATCATCGTGTTGCGCGCCAAAGAGCACCGCAAGCCAGAGCAACTGCCCCTGGAAAGCGTTAACACTGCGATCCGTGCCCAGATGACCAAAGAGCGCGCAAGCGCTGAGGCTAAGAAGCACGCGGATGAGTTGATCGCCAACTTGCGCGATGGCAAGACACCGCTCAACGCACCGGTAGATGGCCAGGCCTGGAAAGTCACCGAAGCGGCCACCCGTGGCCAGGAAGGGATCGACCCAGCGGTGCTGCAAGCCTTGTTCCGCATGCCAAAGCCTGCGGCCAAGGATAAGCCTACGTTCGCTGATGTGACCCTGGCCGATGGTAGCCTGGTGATCGTGCGCTTGAATGGCGTCAACGAAGCTGCCGCCCCGACGGACGACGAAAAGGCTCAGTACCGCCGCTTCCTCGCCTCGCGCGTGGGTCAGCAAGACTTTGCTGCGTACCGCAAGCAGTTGGAAAGTCAGGCTGAAATCAAGAAGTTCTGATTTCGTTATTAGCCTGAACAAAAAGACCCCGGCCTGAAGAGGCCGGGGTCTTTTTTTGTCTGCTCAAACCAAAGGTGCGACGACCGTTTCGCTCCCTTCACTCAGGCTGTGGCTTGCCCCGGAATTTAATCATCCCCCAGGACAACCCGATCACAGCGGCGAGCGACGATGCGGTCAGTACGCTGAGCTTGGCAGCAGAAAGCAGCGCCGGGTCTGAAAAGGCCAGCGACGATATAAAAATCGACATGGTGAAACCAATACCCGCGAGCAGGCCTACCAGGGTGACGCCTGTCCACGTGACGCCATCAGGCAGCTTGCAGATGTTCAGTTTGACCAGGACCAAGCTGGCCAGCAGCACGCCCAGCGGTTTGCCGAGTACCAATGCCAGCATCACGCCCATGAACACCCCGTGAGCCAGTGGATCGTCCAGATTGAAACCTTGCAGGCTCACGCCGGCGTTGGCGAGGGCGAACAGCGGCATGACACCGAAGGCTACCCACGGATGCAGTCCCGCCTGAACTCGTTGAACCGGCGGAAGTATTTCTCGCTGGGCCTGTTTGAGTTGCTGCAAGGGTTTGGCGACCTGCTGCGGGTTTTCTGCTGAGTGCGAAAACCTGTCCATCAGTTCGTTGAAAGTGCGTCCGATGGTGTCCAGCGGGCGCTCCCTGGTAGGCCTCGAATTGACAGGTGTCATCAGGCCGAGCATCACGCCCGCGAGTGTTGGGTGAACACCGGTCTTGAGCAGCCCAAACCACACAATGGCGCCAGGCACGAGATAAACAACAGCCTTGCCAATCCCCATCCGCTGGAACAGCAGTACAAGTGCCAGGCCACCGGCAGCAATCACCAACCCCAGGTAGTCCAGGCTGGCGGTATAGAAGACCGCGATGATCAGGATGGCGACAATGTCGTCAATGATCGCCAGGGCCAGCAACAGGATGCGCACACCACCGGGAATCGACTTGCCCAGCAGCGCGAGCACACCGACGGCAAATGCAATATCCGTGGCGGTTGGCACGGCCCAGCCGCTGGCTGCCGCGGTGCCATGATTGAGCAGCGTGTAGATGAGCGCCGGCATCAGCACACCCCCCAGCGCAGCCCCGAGCGGCAGCGTGGCCAGTTTCAGGTTGGCGAGCGCCCCATCCTTGATCTCCTGGCGAATCTCCGCTCCCACCACCAGGAAGAAGATCGTCATCAGCCCGTCATTGACCAGAAAGTGCAGCGAGCGCGAGACGCTGAAGTCGCCCAGGCCCAGGGTGAGTGGGGTGTTCCAGAAATGCTCGTAGGAGTCGGCGGCCGGGCTGTTGGCCCAAATGAGCGCGACAATCGCAGCCAGCAATAGCACGATGCCGCTCACGGCTTCGATGCGCGAGAAACGCTCGAGGGCGGACAGAGCGCCTTCAATCAAAACCTGTGGGCGAGGTATAGCAGGGTGTTTATCAGGCACGGCAATTCTCCATTGGCGGCCCGACCAATGCATATGCTTTAACCTGCGCTACGGCGTATGCCGCAACGCACCCAACGCGATAATAAGGGCTAAGTGACACTACGTCACGTCGTGTAGGAAACATCCTTTAAACGAAGCGTCGCTGCCAGCGCCAATAGCAGCAATCCCGCGACAGCCCAAGGAAATGACGCAACCCCCACGCCCTGAAGCAACATGCCCCCGACGAGCCCGCCGCCAGCGATGCCCAGGTTCCAGACCGTGACCAGCATGGACTGCGCCGCATCGGCAGATTCCCCGGCCGATTTGGCCAGCGCTGTTTGCAGCAGTGCCGGCAAGCCACCAAATGCCAGCCCCCACAACGCGACTGTCAGGTAAATGACCGCCGCCGAGGTTATCCAGAACGCCAATACCAAGGCGGCCAGGGCGAATAAAACACAGCTGATGATCAGTAAAGCGCGCAGCCGTTGATCAATCAGTACCCCAACAATCCAAATGCTCAGCAACGCAGCCAGGCCGAACACCAGCAGCACCTGGTCAATCTCGGAGGCAATCCCGGCGGGTACCAGGAAAGGGGCGATGTAGGTGTAGAGAATGTTGTGGGCCAACACGTAGGTAAAGGTCACAAACAGCACCGGGCGAATCCCTGGCAAGCTCAGTACCTGACGTAACCCCAGGCGTTTTTCTGCGCGTTGCCCGGAAAAGTCCGGGACCTGCCAGCGTACCCATACCATCAGCACAATCGTCAGCGCGGTCATGATTGCAAAACTCAAGCGCCAACCCACCGCAGTGCCGAGGAAGGTCCCGGCGGGCACCCCGAGGGACAGCGCCAGCGGCGCGCCGAGCATGGCCACGGCAATCGCTCGCCCCTGCAAATGTGGCGCAACCATACGGCTGGCGTAGCCTGCCAGCAGTGCCCAGAGCAAACCGGCGAACACCCCGGCAAACAGCCTGGCCACCAGGGTCAGCAGGTAATTGCTGGAGAACGCGGTCACGCTGTTGACCAAGGCAAAGCCGCCGATAGCGATCAGCAGCAACGGCCGTCGGCGCCAGCCACGGGTGGCAATCGTCAGGGGAATGGCCGCGAGCAACGAGCCGATTGCATAGAGCGTCACCAGTTGGCCCACCAACGCTTCGGAAACGCCAAGGCCGGCGCTCATCTGCGGCAGCAGGCCCGCAGGCATGGCTTCGGTGAGAATGGTGATGAACCCTGCGGTGGCCAGTGCCAACAAACCGCCCAGGGGCAGTCGTTCCCGATTGGCCGTAAGGCTGTGGGATGAATCTGCAAGCGCAGTCGTCTCGCTCATGTTGCTCGGCTCCGATCTCTGTAGGAAGAGAAGTAGAGTAGGGCGCTGCGCGGTACAGAAAAACAGGCTAAGGTTCCGAACTTATCGGACGTGAGTGTCCGCAATCTCTGGAGCGGGACAATGGACAGTCTGGGCAGTATCTCGGTGTTTGTGCTGGTGGCTGAAACCCGCAGTTTTACCGAGGCTGGCCGAGTAATGGGCGTGTCATCCTCGGCCATCGGCAAAAGCATTGCGCGCATCGAAGAGCGTCTGGGCGTCAGGCTTTTCCACCGCAGCACCCGCAGCATTACCTTGACCGGTGAAGGTGCGCTGTTTCTGGAGCGTTCGCGGCGAATTCTTGCCGAGGTCGAGGCCGCCGAGCAGGAGCTGACAGACGCGGCCGCTACGCCGAGGGGCAAATTGCGCATCAGCGTGCCGCAAGTCCGGGGCTTGATGATGCCGGTGCTGACGGACTTTATGCGGGCCTACCCGGATATCGAACTGGACGTGGATTTTTCCGACCGCATGGTGGACGTGATCGAGGAAGGTTTCGACGCCGTGGTGCGCACCGGCAAGCCGGAAGATTCACGCCTGATGTCGCGCTTTTTAGGGCATTACCAGCTGATATTGGTGGGCTCGCCGGAATACTTTGCCAACCATGGCGTCCCCCGCCAGCCCTATGACCTCAACGACCACGCGTGTTTGCGCCACAAGTTCTGCGCTACGGGCAAGCTCGAAGCCTGGCCATTGCGCCATCAGCCCGGCACGCCGGAGCCGGTGTTGCGCGCGCCGTTAACGACCACCACCATCGAATCCCTCAGCCATGTGGTACACGAAGGCCTGGGAATTGCTTGCCTGCCCGACTATATGGTCCGCGAGTCAGTGGCGCAGGGGCGCTTGCTGCGGGTGCTGGATGACTATCTGGAACACCAGGGCAGTTTCTGGATGCTGTGGCCATCAAGTCGCCATGCCTCGTCCAAACTGCGCGTGTTTATCGATCATATGTGCGCACGGCTTTTTCCTGAGGACGCTATCCCATAGGGCTGTGACGTTTTATCGACAGGAATCCGCGCGCCAAGGCCACGTTCTGTAGCACAATACCGCCCGGACTGTTTTTCTCAGGATTTTCAATGTCGACATCATTTCACTTGCGTGGCCTCGGTTTGGCGCTGGTGCTGGCGGGCGCCGCGGGTTGTTCGTCGCCTAAGACCGCTATTTATGAACATGAGAATTTCGACGACTCCGGGACGTTTTCACGTGATTATCCGGTGAGCGACACCGCCGCCTGCGAAGCGGCCCGGCGTGCGCTGCTGAGCCAGGGCTACATCATCACCAGCAGCGATCCGAAGCTGGTGGTCGGCAACAAGAGCTTCCAGCAGACCGGCGAAACCCACTTGCAGATCAGTTTTAACGTAGTGTGCGCCGATGACGGCACCGGCAATAATCACTCGACGATGTTTGCCAACGCCCTGCAGGATCGCTATGCCCTGAAAAAGGTCAACAATTCCGCAAGCCTGGGGGTGGGTGTATTGGGTTCGGTGTCGATGCCAATTGGCTCTACCGATGACTCGATGGTGAAGGTGGCGAGCGAGACAGTGTCTGCGCCGAAGTTTTACGACCGTTACTTCGCGCTGGTGGACGTGTTCCTGCCGCAGGAAGTGAAAAAGGCCGCACACATCCCCGAAAAACCGAAGGCTGACCTGGGTGTACCGGAACCCAAGGCGGCACCGGCAGCGGAAAAAGTTGAAGTGCCGAAGGAGGTCCCGGCAGCGCTGTTAGTCCCGGTAATGCCAGCCGCAGCACCCGCCGCTCCGCCAGTCACCCCAGCGGTGGAACCTGCGACATCGGAACCGGTCGCTCCAGCGCCGGAAGTGTCGCCGATTGCCCCGCAGGAAACGCCGGCACCGGCTGAAAGCAAGCCTGTACTGCCAGCGCCGACAGAAACGATCCCGCCTCTGCCGACGCCTGCGCAGTAACTAGACCGCTACGGGGTTGACCTTGTCGACGTTGATCCCGTAGCGGCTGATTGCCTCAGCCACTTTGGCGCGGCCGATCAGGCCGTCATCCGCCAATGCCTTCAAGGCCGCCAGCGCGATGAAATGCCGGTCCACCTCGAAAAAAGCACGCAAGGTTTCACGCGTATCCGACTGCCCGAAACCGTCAGTTCCCAGCGCCACAAAACGGCGACCGGGCACGAAAGGGCGGATCTGGTCGGCGAAGATCTTCATGTAGTCAGTGGCAACCACCACCGGTCCCACTTGACCCTCCAGGCATTGCTCCACATAGCTCGTACGTGGCTCGCTCTCGGGGTGCAGCAGGTTCCAGCGTTCCACCTCATGGCCATCGCGGCGCAGCTCGGTCAGGCTGGTGACGCTCCATACATCACTGGCCACGGCAAAGTCATCTCGCAACAAATCAGCGGCCGCAATCACTTCTCGCAAAATCGAGCCACTCCCCATCAACTGCACGCGCGGTTGATCGTTGTCGCCGCCAGCCGCCAACCGATACATCCCTTTGAGAATGCCCGCCTCGACACCCTCGGGCATCGCCGGGTGAGGGTAGTTTTCGTTGAGCAGCGTGATGTAGTAGTAAATGTCCTCCTGCTCGACGTACATGCGGCGCATGCCCTCGCGGATGATCACCGCCAGCTCGAAGGCAAAGGTCGGGTCATAGGAAATGCAGCAAGGGATCACCGAGGACAGCACATGGCTATGGCCATCATCATGCTGCAAACCTTCGCCCATCAGCGTCGTACGCCCTGAAGTCGCCCCCAGCAGGAAGCCGCGCGCCCTTGCATCACCTGCCGCCCAAGCCAGGTCGCCGACCCGTTGGAAGCCGAACATCGAATAGAAAATGTAGAAGGGCACGGTCATCAGGTCATGGTTGGCGTAGGACGTACTCGCCGCTATCCATGAGGAAATGGCACCGGATTCATTCAGGCCTTCCTGCATGATCTGTCCGTCTTTGCTCTCTTTGTAGTAGCTCAACTGCCCGGCGTCCTGTGGGGTGTAGAGCTGGCCGACGGCGGAGTGAATGCCAATCTGCCGGAACAGGCTTTCCATGCCGAAGGTGCGCGATTCATCCGGCACGATGGGCACGATCAGCTTGCCCAGGTTCGGGTCCTTGAGCAGTGTGCCGAGGATGCGCACAAAGGCCATGGTGGTGGAAATCGCACGCTCGCCGGTGTCCTTGAGCTGGGTAGAGAAAGCTTCAAGCTCCGGGATCTTCAACGATTCGACAGCGCTGTGACGGGCCGGCACGTAGCCGCCCAGTGACTGGCGACGGGCAGCGAAATAACGAGCTTCTTCGCTGTCAGCGGCGGGTTTCAGGTAAGGAATATCGGCAAGTTGATCGTCGGCTACGTCCAGCCCGAAGCGATCACGGAAGGCTTTTACCGCGTCTGCACCCATCTTTTTCAGCTGATGGTTGATGTTCTGGCCTTCGCCGGCCTCGCCCATGCCGAAGCCCTTGACGGTTTTCGCGAGGATGACCGTCGGCTGGCCGCTGTGGCGAACAGCGGCGGCATAGGCGTTGTAGACCTTGTCCGGATCGTGGCCGCCGCGTGAGAGTTTCCAGATTTCGTCGTCTGAAAGGTCCGAAACCAGCGCCAGCAACTCCGGGTACTTGCCGAAGAAGTGTTCCCGTACATAGGCGCCGTTTTGCGACTTGTAGTTTTGATAGTCGCCGTCCACGCACTCCATCATGCGTTGGCGTAGCAGGCCGCTTTTGTCCTTTTCCAGCAAGGCGTCCCAGCCGGCGCCCCAGATCACCTTGATCACGTTCCAGCCGGCGGCGCGGTAGAGGCTTTCGAACTCCTGGATCACCTTGGCGTTGCCGCGCACCGGGCCATCCAGGCGTTGCAGGTTGCAGTTGACCACGAAGATCAGGTTGTCGAGTTTCTCCCGGCCGGCCAGGGAGATTGCTGCCAGGGATTCCGGCTGGTCCATCTCGCCGTCTCCGAGGAAGGCCCAGACCTTGCGGCCCTGATGCTCCTTGAGGGCGCGAAATTCAATGTAGCGCATGAAGCGCGCCTGGTACGCGGCGGTGATTGGCCCGAGTCCCATCGACACGGTAGGAAATTGCCAGAAGTCCGGCATCAACCGTGGATGCGGGTAGGACGATAAACCTTCGCCGTCCGCTTCCCGGCGGAAGTTGTCCAGTTGCGCTTCGCTGACCCGACCTTCGAGGTAGGCGCGGCCGTAAATGCCCGGCGCCGAGTGGCCCTGGATGTACACCAGGTCGCCACCGAAGGTGTCGGTGCGGCCACGGAAGAAGTGGTCGAAGCCTACGTCGTAAAGTACCGCTGCCGACGCGTACGTTGCGATATGCCCACCCACACCTGAGTGCTTGCCGGCACGCAGCACCATGGCCATGGCGTTCCAGCGGATAAACGCATTCAGCCGGCTCTCGATTGCCAGGTTGCCGGGGTAGGGCAGTTGGCGGTCAACCGGGATGGTGTTGATGTAGGGCGTCGTTACCCGCCCGTAGAAGTCGCCATGCCGCGCCACGTCGAAATCCAACAACTGATCAATCAGGTAGTGCGCGCGCGGGCGGCCTTCGGTGGACAGCACCGATTCAATGGACTCCAGCCATTCGCGGGTTTCCTGTGGATCGTCGTCGAGTCGTACTGCAGTGTTCGGGGTCATGTCAGGCTCCAGGGTGGACGGATTTCAACGTGCGGGATCCTTGTGGGAGTCGCGCGAATGTAGTTGCAATTACAACTACATGACTGAATTTAGCGCGGGATGAGCTACTATTGCAACCTTCTTGAAATCCCCCGGATGGTGTTGCATGTCGTCGAAAGAGCCTGATGTATGGTTCCGTTTTGTCAGAGCCCACAGGACGGTGATCCGTGAAATCGAACGGCGCCTGGCCGACGCCGGGTTGCCGCCTTATGCCTGGTACGACGCCCTGTGGGGCCTGGAAAGCGGCCCCGATGGCACTCGGCGCATGCATGAGTTGGCCGATGTGCTGGCCATCGAGCGCTACAACCTGACGCGGCTGGTGGACCGCCTGGAAAAGGACGGCCTGGTGGTGCGTTCGCGCTCTGATGGCGACGGGCGTGCAGCGTTTGTCTCGATCACTGAAGAAGGCCGAGGGTTGCGTAAAAAGATGTGGAAAATCTACGAAAGCAGCGTGGATGAGCTGTTTTTGTCGCAGCTCGACGACGAGCAGCGTCGTGGGTTTGCCGATGCGCTGGAGCGCACGGCGGGGTTGGCGATGAATGCAGGTGTACAGACCCGGGGGCGGCGTAAGAGCTGACGCAAATCCCCGAAACACCACAAAACTACTGTGGGAGCTGGCTTGCCTGCGATGGCGGTGTGTCAGTCAACACACCAGTCGACTGATACACCGCCATCGCAGGCAAGCCAGCTCCCACATTTGATTTGCATTGGCTTGGGTATCTTCATTTGAGGTGGTACCTCTGTAGCGCTGTTTCGACCTGGCCCACATCGATCAAACCTTCATCCGCCAACGCCTTCAGCGCCAACACCACAATCCAATACCGACTCGGTGCCGACGCCTCAACCGACCCCGCACCCAACGCCACGAACCGCGCATCCACATACCCCGCCAACTGATCGACGATCGGCTGCGGGTAACCGGTGACTGCGATCACCGGCGCCTCATTTGCGGCCAGGCAATCACACAGATGACTGCTTCGCTTGGGTGCCATGGGGTGCAGGCGATTCCAGCGTTCCGCCGCGCCAGCCTCGCGAGCCAGTCGGGTATAGCTGGGGCAGCTCCAGGCTTGCGCCTCAACGTTCCAATCCTGTTCCAGCAGTTGGGCGGCATGCAGGACTTCTCCAAATGCCCGCCCGGCGCCCAGCAGGCGTACTTTTAAATCACTCTCATACGGGCGCCGGACCCGATACATACCCTTCAGCGCATCCTCACGGTCCTGTGGACTCAGCCCCGAACCACCGTCCTGGTCATGCAGCGCCAGGTAGTAAAACCCAGGCCTGCCTTCGACATACAGCGCCTGCAAACCCGCCAGTACAATCGCCCGTGTTTCCTCGCCCGAAGCCGGGTCATAAGGTGTGCAGTGTGGGTTGCCTGCCAGCCACAACGGTAACGAAGGAGAGGTTCGGGTTTCGCTGTCGTTGCACAAAATGCCGCGCTGATCGGTTTCGGCAGACAACGCTCGCAACTGCGCCGATGACGTCGCGCTGTGCAAGTACAGCATCGGCTTTTCCCCGGTATTGCGGGCGAACCACGTAGGCCATGTGCCCACACGCCGTGAGCGCGACTGGCCTCGAATGACCCACACTTGTCGACGGGTCGCGGGATTGAATTCCAGGGTGTTGGCCATCGTCATGACGGTGTAGAGCGGGGAGCTGCGGGGCGGCCCGTCAGCGGCCAATGCGTTGATACAGATCAGGGCGGATTCTGCGGTATTTGCAATCATGTGTCGGGTCGCTCGGCAACAGATGCCGACACCCTAATGGAAGTTGCCATATGATTGCAATTGCAATGATTGCAATTGCATTCGTAGGCTGTGCTGCTAAATCAATAAGACAGTGCTACGTTTATCAGGAAGTGCAGGAACGTCATCCGTCGGACATTTTTCCGTCATGGCGGCACTTTAAGGTGATGGTGCAGGTCATTAAACCATCGCATTTCATATCAACAAGGAGTCAAAAATGGACGATTATCAGGAAGAGTTGTTGGAGTATCAGGCGTTTGAACTGGACCCGCTGGATCCGGCCGATGATGCCACCGAGCTGTAAAACAGACGTCAGGCGGAATGCCGCTGACTGCGGCGAAATTCCCCTGGGGTCTGGCTGTTCCAGCGCTTGAAGGCCCGTTGAAAGGCTTCTGCTGAGGCAAAACCGAGCAAGTAGGCAATTTCACCGAACGCCAGTTCGGTATCGCGAATGTAGGTCATTGCCAGGTCGCGACGGGTGTCGTTGAGAATCGCGCGAAACTGCGTGCCTTCTTCCGCCAGCCTGCGACGCAAGGTCCAGGTCGGCAATTTCAAACGTGACGCCACTTCTTCCAGGTCGGGTTCCCGGCCACCATTGAGCATCGGCCCGAGCAAACGGGTAATGCGCTCGCGCAGGCTGCGGGTGCGCGTCAACTGTTCCAATTCCCTTTCACACAGCTGTACCAGCCACTGCCAGGTACTCGGGCAATGCTCGGGATTGCGTATGGCCAGCGTTTGCTGGCTGAGGCGCAGTTGGTTGCTCTCGGCGCCAAACTGGATCGGGCAGTCCCCCAGCACGTTGTAGCGTTCGCTGTAGTCCGGAGCCTGGAATTCAATCTCGATGCGTTGTGCCTGCACGGGTTGCTGGCCCAGGCTCGACAACTGGTGCAACCAGCCGGCGATGATCGAATCCACTACAAAGCGGTTGTAGGCGTTGTATGGGCTGATGGAATAGAAGCGCAGCCAGGCGCCGTCGGCGTCTTCGTGAAAGCTCGATTGGCCGCGATAATTGGAGCCGTAAAGCGCTTCAAAGCGGGTGAGGGTACGGGCAGCTTCGCGCACGGTGGGCGCCTGGGCGGCGGTGACACCGGCAAGGCCTGCCTGGCTCAAGCGGCTCAGTTGGCCCATACGCAGGCCCAGGCCTGGGTCACCGGTGAGCTGGATCGCGGCAAAGCCCAGGCGCATGTAGCGCGGGATCGACAGCCGAGCACCGGCCTCGCCGAGGCGTGCCGGGTCCAGGCCGTATTGCAGCAGCAGCGGTTGCGGGTCAATGCCGTGGCTTTGGATCGCATCGGCAAGGGCTTGCACGAAGCCCACCGACAAATCCCCAAGGCGCACCGGTTTCATCGTTTACAGCCACACATTCAGCAGGCGCGCACCACGGGCATTGCCGTCGGCGAACACCTGGCCGTTGCTGCTGAGGAAACTCTGCCCGGCGCTGCCCTGGTCCCAGAACTGCCCACGCAGGAATACGCTCATGCCGGCAACGGCTTGGCTGATGGGTTGCTGGCTGATCAACGTCAGGCGATGCCAGGCTTCGCCTTCGCTGAGTTCTTCGGGTTTAAGACTGATTTCCGGCGGCGTAGACACGCTTTTGAAGCCGCGCCATGGTTTGTCCCAGGTCTCGCGGCCAATCACAAAGGCGGGCACCGCCACCAGTTGCGCGCCTTGCTCATTGAGTTTGCGGTAGTTGTCCGGGTACCAGCTGTCGCTGCCGATCAGGATGCCCAGGCGCCCGGCCGGGGTGTCCACCACGCTGACGGTATTTTCGTCGCCCGGCTCGATAAAACCGCGCTCGTCGAAAATCGGGTACAGCTGGCGCTGCGGCTGGCCCAGCGGCAGGCCATCACGGCCGAACACCAGGCTGGCGTTATACAACGCGCCATGGCCGACCTGCAGTTGCCCCTGGCTGACGCTGGGATTGGGCAGCGCGATGGAGCCGGCCACCAGGGTCACGCCGAACTCTTTGGCCAGGCCACCGAACAGCACCTGATAGTCACGGGCCATGGCCGGCGCTTTCATGCGCAGGTAGGCATCGTCCATCCGGTTCTCGCCCTGGGCGCTGACCAGTGCACGCACGAACAGCAACGGGTTACTGGCCGACAACCAGTTCATGGCCTCTTTAAGGCTGGTGGCCTGGTACAGCTCATTTTTTTCGCCACGCACCATCAGCCAGGTGCCGACGTGTTCCGGCAGCACGACGATGGTCTTGTCGTTGATCAAGCCCTGGTCCCGGGCCTTTTGCAGGTAGGCGGCGAGTTTCAGGTGCAGGCGTTCCAGGCTTTGGTAATCGGCGGGGAACAGTTCCGGCTGGATGCCCAGCAGGTTGCCACGGTCGGCAGGCACGCCTTCATCGACTGCGAGGTTGATCCGCAGGTCTGACAGGTAATGCGCCACGGGGCGTTCCTGGGTCCAGACCAGATAGGCGGAAAGAGCGGCGACCAAGGCCATGGTGAGGGTTAAGGCAAAAAGCTTACGCATGGGGAAAGACAACAAACCGGGTTCAGAGCATGAGTTTTCGTGTGAATTGAGAATGAGGATACACAGACTCAACGGCTAACAGGGATTATTGCGTCGACGCAGGGAATTTTTCTTTACCCACATCGACATCTCTTTGCCGTGAACTGCCACATCACAGTCGAGCGATTGAACCCAGCGTCTGCAGCAGGATTTCTGGTACGCATAAACCCCAACGGTACTGCCGGCGGTCAGTGCAAACCGTCCGCAATGGCATCTATCAGCAACTCGTTAGCCAACCTCAAGTTGCCGAGTTGCCGCGAGTGAGTGACCCACACACCCATCCTCAGCTGAAAATCGTTGAGGCTGACAATCGAAAGCTCATCGGCGTACGGCGTGGTGCGTAACAGCTTTTCCGGGATAAGCCCCAGGCCCAACCCGGCTGCCACCATCCTCATCTGCACCGAAGCGCCATGGGTGTCCACTGCCAGCTTCAGCGTGTGCCCGCGGCCGCCCATCGCCGCCTCCAGGGCCGCTCGATACCCGCAGCCCCTGGGGTTCAAGACCCACTCGCGGGCGGCCAGGCTTTTGATCGTGGTGGGTGTGCTCATCAGCGGTTTTTGCTTGCTCTGCACAACCAGGATGTCGAGCGTCGCGATCAGTTGAGCCTCCAGCACGGCGGGTGGACTGTTGGCGGCAGGCAGCATCAGGGTTGCCGCATCAAGTTCTCCCTGGAGCATCATCCGTTCAAGTTCGGAGCTCCAATCGGTGACGATCTGCATTTCCAGGCTCGCAAGGCGCTCTCTCATCCGTGTTACCACCTCAAACACCACCGCGTCCGCGACGATCTGCGTCAGGCCCACGCGAAATCGTCCGCTCGGCATCGCATCTTCCTGAGGGATGCTCAGCAGGTGCTCAGCGTCCCTGAGCAGCTCTACGGCTTTTTCATAGATGCGATGCCCCATTGCGGTTGGCGATGGAGGGCGCGTTGTACGATCTAACAGCGTTTCACCCAGCGTCTCCTCCAGGTGCTGAATGCGACGAGACACAGCCGACTGTGTCAGGCACAGGGTGTGCGCCGCCCGGGTCAGTGATGCGCTTTCAACGACGGTGACGAAGGCTTTCAAGTCTTGAAATAGCATGCGTAATACTCATCATATTTCTGAAAATTATGCGCTTGATGAATTTTGGCGTCGAGACTAGCGTTACATCACCGGCCACCGATGTGGACTGGCCACCAACCCGTCAAGGATTCTGCCATGCCCTTAGTTCGAATCGACCTCGCCGCCGACACCAGTGTTGAAACTGCCGCTGCCATCGGCGATGTGGTGTATGCGGCGATGACCAGCGTTGCCAATGTGCCTGAGCACGATAAATTCCAGATCATCAACCGCCACGCCAGGGACGAGCTGGTGTACCCGGCGGCGGGGTACCTTGGGATCACGTACACCCCCAAAATTGTTTTTATCCAGGTGACCTGGAACGCCGGGCGAAGCATTGAAGTGAAGAAGGCGTTCTACAGGTTCATCGCTGAAGGCATCCACGCCAAGACCGGCCTGCGCAAGGAAGATGTGTGGATAAGCCTGGTGGACGTGAAGCGTGAAGACTGGTCATTTGGTAATGGTGAGATGCAGTACGCGCCAACCGAATGACTGGACAACCCATGTCATTGGCTATCCGGAGTAGGGGCGTTCGGGGCAATAAAACCTTGTTCTTTCATGGCCCGCCAAAATGCGGGCTCAATAAAGGATTTGATTGCCTGGGTATCTTCGGCGATGCGCGAGGGGCGGCTTGCTCCGAGAATAACGGCAGCGACCAGGGGGTTGGCGAGCACAAACTGCAAGGCTGCCGCCTTGATCTCGACGTTGTAGTGCCGGGCCAGTGTGTGAATCTTGTCTCTCGCCTGATGAGGTGGGTGGTTACTACTGTGCAATCTGTTTCTCGAACTGACTGATGCCGCCACGAAAATACATGATTCTAAAAATCTACTAAATAAATTTTCAATGAACTCTATTTTCCCGATGAAAATAAGCGGACGAGGGCTGCGCGATTTGATCATTAACTTGTCACTTACGGTCATTGAGTGGCAGTGCGTAGGCTCTTAGGCTGTGGGACATAAACCGATGGAAGGTCGTTCGAGCTTTCCACGTCCCGTGATGATCCGTTGTGGAGCTGTACCATGACCGCTGCTGCCTACCCGCACCTGCTGGCCCCGTTGGACCTGGGGTTTACCACCCTGCGTAACCGCACCCTGATGGGCTCGATGCACACCGGCCTTGAAGAAAAGCCCGGTGGTTTCGAGCGCATGGCTGCCTACTTTGCCGAGCGCGCCCGTGGCGGCGTGGGCCTGATGGTGACCGGCGGGATCGGCCCGAACGATGAGGGTGGGGTGTATTCCGGTGCGGCCAAGCTGACCACCGATGAAGAGGCGCAGAAACACAAGATCGTGACCAAGGCGGTGCACGAGGCGGGCGGCAAGATCTGCATGCAGATCCTCCATGCTGGCCGTTATGCCTACAGCCCCAAACAGGTTGCCCCAAGTGCCATTCAAGCGCCGATCAACCCGTTCAAGCCCAAGGAACTGGACGAAGAAGGCATTGAAAAGCAGATCAGCGACTTCGTTACCTGTTCGTTGCTGGCCCAGGTCGCCGAGTACGACGGCGTTGAAATCATGGGGTCCGAAGGCTACTTCATTAACCAGTTTCTCGCGGCCCACACCAACCACCGTACCGACCGCTGGGGTGGCAGTTACGAAAACCGCATGCGCCTGGCGGTGGAAATCGTGCGCCGGGTACGCGAAGCGGTAGGCCCGAATTTCATCATCATCTTCCGCCTGTCGATGCTCGACCTGGTGGAAGGTGGCAGCACCTGGGAAGAGATCGTGCAGTTGGCCAAGGCCATCGAGCAGGCCGGTGCGACCATCATTAACACCGGCATCGGCTGGCACGAAGCGCGTATTCCGACCATCGCCACCAAAGTGCCGCGTGGTGCGTTCAGCAAAGTCACCGCCAAATTACGCGGTGCGGTGCAGATCCCGCTGATCACCACCAACCGCATCAACACCCCGGAAATTGCCGAGCAAATCCTCGCTGAAGGCGACGCCGACATGGTGTCCATGGCCCGGCCGTTTCTCGCAGACCCGGATTTCGTCAACAAGGCGGCTGAAGGCCGTGCCGATGAAATCAATACCTGCATCGGCTGCAACCAGGCCTGCCTGGACCACACCTTCGGCGGCAAGTTGACCACCTGCCTGGTCAACCCGCGCGCCTGTTACGAAACCGAACTCAACTATTTGCCGGTCAGGCAGATCAAGAAAATCGCTGTGGTCGGTGCCGGTCCTGCTGGCCTGGCAGCCGCGACGGTGGCGGCTGAGCGCGGTCATCAAGTCACGTTGTTTGACTCGGCCAGCGAGATCGGCGGCCAGTTCAACATCGCCAAGCGTGTACCGGGCAAGGAAGAGTTTTTCGAAACCCTGCGCTATTTCAAGCGCAAGTTGCAGACCACCCACGTCGAGGTGTGCCTCAACACCCGTGTCGACGTTGCGCAACTGGTGGCGGGCGGTTATGACGAAGTGATCCTGGCCACCGGGATTGCTCCGCGCACTCCGGCAATTGCGGGCGTGGAAAATGCCAAAGTGCTCAGCTACCTCGACGTCATCCTCGAACGCAAACCGGTGGGCAAGCGCGTCGCGGTGATTGGCGCCGGTGGTATCGGTTTCGACGTCTCGGAATTCCTGGTGCACCAGGGCGTGTCCACCAGCCTGGACCGCGACGCGTTCTGGAAGGAATGGGGCATCGACACCCGGCTTGAAGCCCGCGGCGGTGTGGCCGGGATCAAGCCCCAGCCGCATGCGCCAGCACGTGAAGTGTTCCTGTTGCAGCGCAAGGCTTCCAAGGTCGGCGACGGCCTGGGTAAGACCACCGGCTGGATTCACCGCACCGGTCTGAAGAACAAGCGGGTGCAGATGCTCAACAGCGTCGAGTACCTGAAGATCGACGACGAAGGCCTGCATATCCGCATCGGCGCTGACGGTGAGCCGCAGGTACTGGCGGTGGATAACATCGTGATCTGCGCCGGCCAGGACCCGCTGCGGGAATTGCACGATGGCCTGGTGGCTGCGGGGCAAAATGTGCACCTGATCGGCGGTGCGGACGTAGCGGCCGAGCTGGATGCCAAGCGCGCCATCAACCAGGGTTCGCGTCTGGCGGCCGAGTTGTAAATCCCCAGCAGGGGCGGTGCTAAACTACCGCCCCTTTTTCATGCAGATCCGCTTCCATGGGTCCTTTCGACTGGCTCCCCGACGCTCCCCTCGAACCGCTGCACCTGGACTGGCTCACCCATGCCCGGGTTGAAGTGGCGGTGCTGCGCCTGGATCGCATCGACCCGCTGATCAGCGGCAATAAATGGTTCAAGCTCACCGAGCACCTGGCGCAGGCCCGGGAAGCCGGCGCTACCGGCATCATCAGCCTGGGCGGCGCTTATTCCAATCATCTGCATGCGTTGGCGGCTGCCGGGAAACGCTTCGGTTTCCCGACCGTCGGCCTGCTGCGGGGCCATCCTCAAGACACCCCAACGGTGCTCGACCTTAAAGCCTTCGGCATGCAACTGCATTGGCTGGGTTATGGCGGCTATCGGGCGCGCAACCAGCCTGGTTTTTGGGAACCATGGCGAGAGCAGTATCCACACCTTCACCCGGTGCCCGAGGGCGGCGGCGGGTTGGCGGGCGCATTGGGCTGCAAACCGCTGGTGGTTCAGGCGCGGGCACAATTGAGCGGTTTGGGTTGGGAGGATTATCACGGTTGGTGGCTGGCGGCGGGAACGGGTACGACGCTGGCGGGCCTGGTGTTGGCCGAGGCGGGTGAGCATCCGGTCTACGGTGCCCTGGCAGTGCCGGACGATCACGGCGTGGCGCAGCAGGTGCAGACGTTGGTTCAAGATGGCTATGAACTGCTGGATGCCAGCCGAGGTGGTTTCGCCAAGGTCGACCCGCAGTTGTTGGCGTTTATCGACGCCACGCAACAAGCCTGTGGCCTGCCCCTGGAGCCGCTCTACACCGCCAAGGCGCTGCTGGCATTAAAGCAGCAGATTGAAGCCGGTCGCTTCGCTGCAGGCACGCGCCTGATCTTTGTCCACACCGGCGGTTTGCAAGGCCGCCGAGGGTTTGAACCTCATCCCTGATTTTGCCTGCGACCCGGCATCATGCGCAGCGCCGTGTTGTCACGCAGGACATAGTGATGGGCCAACCCCGCCAACGCGTGCAGCCCGATCAGCCAGTAACCGATCTTGCCGAACAGCACGTGCCAGCTTTCAATTTCTTTGGCCAACGCTTTGTTTTCCGCGATCAGCGGCGGTAACTCGATCCCGTAGAACATCACAGAATGCCCCTCGGCACTGACGATCAGCCAGCCGGCAATGGGCATGCCGATCATCAAGGCGTACAACGCAGCGTGCATCAGCGTGGCCAGCCAGCGCTGCCATTGCGGCGGTGCCGGCACGATCTTCGGCGCCACCCCCAGGCTGCGGGCAAACAGGCGCAGCCACACCAGCACAAACACGGTCAGGCCGAACATGAAGTGCATTTCGACGATCAACGTCCGTCCGCCACTGCCTTTGGGAAACTGCCCGCGTAATTCGATGCAGGCGTAAACCACCGCCAGCAGCACCACCATCAGCCAGTGCATGGCAATCGACACAGTGCTGTAACGCGTATCGGAATTTTTCCAGGGCATCGCGGTGTTCCTCACTCATCAGGGCAAACCTCCGTTCTTTGGTGACGGAGTGCTTTAAATGTAAGCTTGTTTTACAAGGTTTGCCCGTGAGAGGTGCCTGAGTTGGCGATCTTTTGACCCTGATCAGTTGCCCTGGGGCATTTCACCGCGTGCCAGGCGCTGGTTGATATCAGCAATGACCTGCGGCAGATCGGTGATGGTGTCGATCATGTAGTGCGGGCGCGAGCCTTCGAACAGGGCGTGGATGCGCTTGCGTTCGCTGCTGAGGGTTTCGCTGTCCAGCGCGCGAAACTGCTCGTAAGTCAGGCCCAGGGCGTTGCCCGAGCAGGTCAGCGCCACGGTCCACATCCCGGCGCGGCGGCCTTCGAGGATGCCCGGCACGGTGTCGTCGATCTTCACGCAGGCGGCCACATCATCAATTCCCAGCGCAATCACGTTGGCCAGGGCCTGGGCGGGCCATGGGCGGCCGTTGGGCACTTCGTCGGTAGCGACCACATGGTCGGCGATGTAGCCGTTGCCGGCAGCCAGTTCCACCACCTTGTCCATCACTTGCTTGGGGTAGCCGGAGCACGAGCCGATCTTGATGCCTTGCTGGCGCAGCGCGGCGATGGTGTCGAGGGCGCCGGGGATCAGCGCCGAGTGCTCGGCGATTTTTTCGATTTGCAGCGGCATGAAGCGTTGGTAGATGGCGGTCACGTCGTCATCCGTTGGCATGCGCCCGAACGCCTTGCGGTAACGCTCGGCTACCTGCGGCTGGTCGCACAGGGTGCGGATATGGTCCCACTTGCCCATGCCCATTGGGCCGCGCGCCTCTTCAATGGAGACTTGCACGTCGAACTCGGCGAAGGCCTCGACGAAGATTTGCGTGGGTGCGAAGGAGCCGAAGTCGACGACGGTGCCGGCCCAATCGAGAATCGCCGCTTGCAGCTGGGTTGGGTTTGCGTAGTTCATGGTTCAGATCCTGTTTAAAGGGGATTCATGTAGGAGCGAGCTTGCTCGCGAAGGTCGTTAACGATGACGCTGGCACGCTGGATGAACGCGGCACCCTCGGGTTTTTCGCGAGCAAGCTCGCTCCTACAGGGGGGAATTCAGTCTCAGATGTCGAGTACGTTCATTTCTTGCAGCACCTCGGCCACCGCCGCGACAGCGGCTTGCATGTCGGCCCGGTGTACATGGCCGATACAGCCCACGCGGAAGGTTTCCACTTGGGTCAATTTGCCGGGATAGAGGATGAAACCCTTGGCCTTGACCCGTTCGTAGAATTCCTTGAACTGGTAGCGCGGGTCTTTCGGCGCGTGGAAGGTGACGATGATCGGCGCCTGGATCGCGGCGGGCAGAAAGCTGCGCAGGCCCAGGTCGGCCATGCCATCCAGCAGTGTCTTACAGTTATCCGCGTAGCGCTGGTGGCGGGCGGGCAGGCCGCCCTCTTCGGTGTATTGCTGCAGTGCTTCGTGCAGCGCTGCGACGACGTGGGTCGGCGGGGTGAAGCGCCATTGGCCGGTCTTGGCCATGTATGTGTGCTGGTCGAACAGGTCCATCGCCAGGGAGTGGCTGTTGCCTTGAGCGTCGGCCAGCGCCTGCTTGCCTGTGAACACAAATCCCATGCCCGGCACGCCTTCCAGGCACTTGCCCGAGGCGGCGATCAGCGCGTCAAACGGCACTTCACGGGCATCGATCGGCAGGGCGCCGAAAGAACTCATGGCATCGATGATCAGGCGTTTGCGGTGGCGGGCGACGATGTGGGCGATCTCTGGCAGCGGATTGAGAATGCCGGTGCTGGTTTCGCAATGAATCAGCGCGACGTGGGTGATGGCGTGGTCGGCATGCAGCAGGCGGTCGACGTCGGCGGCTGTGGTGGGTTCGTCTTCAGCGGTTTTGAAGGTACTGAACGGGCGGCCGAGCACTTCGCAAATCTTTGCCAGGCGCTTGCCGTAGGCGCCATTGATCAGCACCAGCACCTTGCCGTCCCGTGGCACCAGCGTGCCGATGGCGGCTTCCACGGCGAAGGTGCCGCTGCCTTGCAATGGCACGCAGTGGTGGCTGTCGGCACCGTTGACGATGGCCAGCAATTGCTCGCAGAGGCTGGCGGTGAGTTGATTGAAACGGTCATCCCATGAGCCCCAATCGGCCATCATCGCCTGTCGGGTTCGGGCGGAGGTGGTTAACGGCCCTGGGGTTAGCAGGATCGGGGCGGCGGTACTCATGTGTATGTCCTCGCAAAACGTTGGGATGAAGCTACGGGGCATAAATTGCAGTTTGGCTTGTTATCAATCAAATTGTTTGTTGTTATGCGAGCTATCAGTGAGGCCGATAGCTATGAACCTGTTTCAACTGCGAGCATTTGATGCCGTGGCCCGCGAGGGCAGTTTTACCCGTGCCGCCGAGCGGTTGTTCATCAGCCAGCCGGCGGTCACCGGGCATATCAAGGCGCTGGAGGAGCACTACCAGATTGCGCTGTTGCGGCGCACCGCCAGGCGTGTGGAATTGACCGACGAGGGCACCAAGTTGGCCGCGATCACCCGCGCCATCTTTGGCCTGGTGGAGGAAGCGCAGACCCTGCTTGAGGCTAACCGGCAACTGCTCACCGGGCGGCTGGAAATCGCAGCGGACGGCCCGCACATGGTCATGCCGATGCTGGCCAGCCTGCGGGCGAGGTATCCGGGGATTACCGTCAATTTGCGCTTGGGCAACGCCCAGGAAACCCTTGCCGCGCTGTTGTCTGAACGTGCTGATGTGGCTGTATTGACGGAGGTAGAGCCGCGCAAGGGCCTGCATCTTCAGCCGTTGATCGAGTCACGGATATGCGCGTTGGTGCCCGCCGGTCATCCATGGCGGGCGCAGCTTTCGAGCCTTCGCCTGGAGCAATTGGACCAGGAGATCATGGTACTGCGCGAACCCGGCTCGATTACTCGGCGCACCTTTGACGATGCTTGTGCCGCGGCCGGAGTGCAGCCAAAGGTGTTGCTGGAGTTGGACAGCCGTGAGGCGGTGACGGAAGCCGTTGCGGCTGAATTGGGTGTTGGAGTGGTGTCGTCGTTGGAGGTCAGCCATGACCCGCGGGTGCATGCGATTCCTATCCAGGGTGATGGGCTGGTTAACCGGCACATGATTGGCTGCATGGAGCGGCGTCGCGAGTTGCGGTTGATTCAGGCGTTTTTTGAGTTGGCGTGAGGAGGGGGGTGAGGG
>Ga0247816_10000469_pt1 | contig 22743 bp, 18 predicted proteins | sample UWRJL209509C1_FD_179930 | JGI IMG/M metagenome (GOLD analysis project Ga0247816, IMG submission 179930) | Plant litter microbial communities from Arlington Agricultural Research Station in Wisconsin, United States - UWRJ-L209-509C-1 | ecosystem: Environmental > Terrestrial > Plant litter >...
CGGCTCAACAAAGGTGTTGAACTACCCGGGGGGTAGTTCAGGGGTAGATGTGCACCGGATGTGTACCGGATCTGGAGTACTTATGCCCAAAACCCATCCTAGCCCGTTGCTTAATTCTTTGTTCAGACCAATCCTCATTGTCTCCTTCGCGGAATTTCATTGTACAAGTTAGTGAGAATTCTTTGTGGCTCTTGTCTTAGTCTTCCCCTAGACAAGTTGTGGAGCCGATAGCCCTCCAATAGACGTTGAGTAGGCTAAAATTCGGATTCTGATTCCTCCAGCCTACCTAAGCCCTAGCCAACATATACTGAAGACCTTCTCAATTCAAGACATGACTGGGAGAGAACTAGGAGGAAACTGCAAGCACATTAAAATCAGAAAATTATATTTTGTCTTACCGAACAACGTTCTCAATTTATAGATTTAATTTAGCTGAAACGCGGAGCATCGTTTTTAGCGAAGATATGCGTGAAGTGGAACCTCACACGTTCAACTTTAATGTTCAGCCCGGAACCCTTTGCATGGTCTTTTCTTCCTTAACTATTCTATATCAAATAGAGCCGCCGGTCGACTTTTAAAAGACCTTACATTTAGCCCCGGATGTTTTTGCGCAACAGTCATTACTCCTGGCCACTATCAGAACGGCAACCAGCGGGTCTGGAGGAAATCCGTTAAATTTGTTTAGCTTTATATGCATTCGTCTGGTGACGGGTGCCTTTATGCTGATTTTCACCCTGCATCACGAGGTAAATGCAGAAAAAGTGCCTGGGTTAGGTAGCAGTACTGGTTGGTATGACGTTTGGGTGCGACTGTTATACTACACATTTGACAGCGTTCCGCCTCCTATTCATTTTTTTCCCTGGAAAGCTTTTGGGACGGAGCGAGAAGGGTATCATAAGAGAGGCATAACAGAGGCAGTATAGCATTATTCCCATTTTTTTATTTAATCAAAGCAATAACCACATATCGGCATTACCTACTAACAGGGATGTTTCCACCTGATGGCTGCGTATTGGAGAATGATAAAAAATGCAACAAATCTAATTAACGTCCTTGTAAAAAAAAAAACTTTCCAAAATCTTCCAGCTCTGCATCAAACTGATCGTCAATTTTGAATTTGTAAATCTTCCATTCATTGTTCGGCTTATAGAATATAAATATAATACGAAATGGCAGTATTTCGTGTTTCACCAAATAACTCATTAAAATTAAGCTTTTGGTAGCATGTTGCGTTATTATTAGTTCATAACCCTCGTATCCGCTCAGTGACACATATACACGACCCATACTTTATCATTGAGGAACATTTGGGCAAAGTGTTTGCGATTGACCGCTCTATATAAAAATTAAAAGCTCAATAGAGGTTGGAAAACTCAGTTAGTCCTTGCATGGATTACCTGAGTTTTATTGTACCAGCCACAACCCGCTCCTTTATATGTACCAGAAAGCTATATTACGTGTAAAGTGTACACCAAGCAATACGGTATTTTGCTTTGCTGTGCAGAACAACATACAATTTATAATTTAGCGCGCTACAAACTACAAAACGGCCATATTTTAGCTAAAAAATAGGCGTTCAAATGCAAAAAGATCATTCAAGTACCCAGATTGATGTTATTTTCACTATGCAGCAGGTTAAATTGCTGTTAGAACCAGATCAATTTTATTGATCTGCTGCCTACGATATTTTCTTTATACCCGATCTTTGATTCTCATATCTTTTCCTGAATATATTCCATATTGCTACATTTCTTTGTTGTCGGCAAAATTAATTATTACAGGTGTTAAAATTCATAACCAAATCCCGCTAAAACGACACAAATACTAGCAACCACCCAGGTTGTACATTAACATCACCGATATATCGTTTTTTTAAAATCAAGGTTAATAAAGCATATACGCTCATAAATAGGTGATTATTGGCATGAAGATTGCCATGACACAAATATGATACACATATTAGGCAGCTAAAAAAAAATATTATTAATGCAATAATTTCTATCAGTTTTTCAATTATTATTCTGATTTTCGCAGTGGCGATTAATCTTGAACGATAACTACGATCACAATGGTTTGTAACCGGGAGAGCGCTTTAAACATATTAGAAAAAGTACACATTTCATCAATTATTATATTTCCCGCAATGATTAAAAGGATCGAAAAAAAAAAGGGCGGTGGAACCGTCAACTTTAAAAACAAGCTAGCCTTGGGGCTCATCGTAGCCGCCGCTTTCTCCGCTTGTAAAAGTCGTAATGTATTTCAAACTGCAGGCAAGGGTGGGCTTACCGCTCCTCCAGGCATGGTTTACATTCCATCAGGTACCATCAACTATACCAATTCTATGGACAGTGCCGGGGTACCTAAAATGTACAGCGTGAGCGCATTCTACATGGACAAAACAGAGGTGACCAATGAACAATACAGTAAGTTTATCAACTGGGTTGCCGATTCAGTAGCAATTACCGACTACCTAAAGGACGAACAGTACTTCCTTAAAGAAAAAGGCGTTTCTACACGTACTTCAAAAAACACTACTACAGCAAATGCAACACCCACAACTCTTTCATCGCCCGCTAAAAGGATAAACTGGAGCAAAGTTAATCCTGATGCACCGGTATGGAAAAGCAACAAAGGAGATATCCAGTCTAAGATAGCACCAATGTTAACTGACCGTGGCGGAAAAAAGATATTAGATCCGGAAAAAGTAAAGTACAGGTTTGGTTACATCAAACACGGCGGGCCTATGGATAACAAATACGTTATTGATACGGTATCTGTAATGCCAGAAGCTGACGTATGGTCTAAAGACTTTCCAAATGCTCAAATGGCTATCTACGACGGTAACTATTTAGATCATAAAGCGTTTAGACAAAACCCTGTTGTAGGTGTTAACTGGAAACAAGCCAGGGCATATAGCGACTGGAAAGGAAAAGAAATGTCTGCAGAGGCGAATAAAAACCCTTACCTGAGAGGCTTCAACCTGGTTTATACCCTGCCTACTGAAGCACAATGGCAGCGTTCAGCTTCGGGATCAGACAACTATCTGGACACCGCAGCTATGAAACTAACCAAAACTGATAAAAAAACAAAAAAAGAATTACTGGCAATTAACTACAAACAAGGTGAAGGTTCTTATTCAAAGGATGGATCTACCTTTACTGTACCGGTTACCTCTTATCAACCAAACGGTTTTGGATTGTACAACATGTTAGGAAACGTTGCTGAATGGACACTTGATGCATACAGCCCATCGTCTTATTCATTTATTAATGACCTGAACCCGGTATTGCTGTTTGATGCATCAAGCTCTGATAGTGAAGCGCTAACCCGCAAGGTAGTTAGAGGAGGATCATGGAAAGACCCTGGTACTGCATTGAATCCTGATACACGCAACTACGAACCCCAATATACAGGTCACTCTTATGTTGGTTTCAGATGCGCCATGGCTGCAATGGAATTGAGTAGCAGTCAGCTTAGATCAAAATAATCATACAGCAGTATAGTCATCATCATTCAAAAAATAATTTTATGAAAAATTCTCCTCTACTATATTTTATAGTTCTGCTGACTGCCTTTTGCACCTCTGCAAATGCACAGGTAGATTCAGTACCTCCGGGATATGCTGTTTCTGACAGTATCCCAACAACAGATGGTTACAACCATTCTACAGTATTTGAAAACGCAAAGCCTTTTCCGATGCCTGTGATTAAACAATCAAATATTCGTTTCTACAAACGTGTATACCGGGATATCGATCTGACAGATCCAAAAAATGCAATTTTCGCTACACCGGGAGCAACCCTGATCGAAGCAATGATGAAAGATATTGCAGGTGGCAAACTAACAGTTTATGACGCTACAGACGATTCTTTCAAGAAAAAAATGAGTGCAAAAGAGGGAGCTGCCCGTTTCACGGACAGTGTTATGGTTCCAAAATTTGATACTGAAGGAAATCAGATTGGTGGAGTTATGGCTTTAAATGAATTCAACCCTGAAAAGATTACCAAATTCAGGATCAAAGAAGACATTTTCCTTGACAAACAAAAAGGTAAACTGGAAACACGAATCATAGGTATTGCCCCTTTAATGAGCATTACATCTAACGCTGATTTAGCAGCAACTGTTGGATCTACCCCTGCTTTTTGGTTATACTTTCCTCAGGTAAGATATACATTGGCTAAAATGGACATCTCTGATCCGGAGCGTAACCTGTTCGACTTGAGCATGGATGACATCTTTTTGCAACGCAAATTCGCCAGCAAGATCATTCGTGAAGGTAACAACCCAAGCATTCAGGATAGTGTTGGTTCTATCGTAGCAGAAGAAAAACTGAAGAAAATAAGCACCGACTACTACAAGACACCTAAAGGTGTAAAAGAAAGCGAACTGGTGCAGCCGGAAGATTTGCTGAAAACAGAAAAAAAGAAAAAAGCTCCAAAGGCCAAAAAAGCTTCAGCTACTAAAAAAGTAGTTGTAAAAACTGAAGAAAAAACAAAGACCGATACTAACTAATCAGGAGGAAATACCCTATGAAATTATTGAAAAAAGCTACTCTCATTGCCAGTGTCGTGCTGGGAAGTTCGTTTACTAGCAATGCCCAGATGTTAAAAGAATACTCTGCTTTCCACAGGTCTGTGGGTATCAGTCTTGGCGCTATGGGTGTAGGGGTAGAAGGAAGTTATCCAATTGGCCAGACCTTCAATGTTAGGGCTGGAGTAAATTATTTCCCTAGTGTAAAGATTAAAAGACCAGGTACAAATGATAACGCCAACAAATATAAATTTGACCGCAGCAATGCCAACTTAATGCTGGATTGGCAGCCATTATTTGGCAGCGAAGGCGACTTCGCCAGCAAATGGTTTGTAACGGTAGGTGCGGGTTATATTTTTACCAATGAGCTTACCGCTTACAGAAATAACTTCCGCGAAGGCAAGGATCCCATTTACAGAATAAAATTTAGTCAGTCACCTTATGTAGGTACAGGACTAGGTAACCTTGTACTGGGTGAGCGCATTGGCTTGTCATTAAACCTGGGTTATTATTTCCAGTATAAAGGTGATCAGGTAACTGGTTACTTGCCAAAAGTAAACCTGCCAGATACAGACAAATTCCCGCAAGCGGTATTAAAAGGCTTAGATGCCCATGCGACTATCAGTTACAATTTTTAAAACTAATAACAACCCAACCCCTCTCACATAAAACTTATCACGATGACTAAAAAACGACCTACTAATTTACTGCACGTTGCCATTTCCTGGGGTGCAAGTATCGTAATTATTGGTGCCTTATTCAAAATTCTTCACCTTGGTGGAGTTTGGGGAAATTACATGATAGGCATTGGCCTTGGTGTAGAAGCTTTCCTGTTTTTTATCACTGGTTTTGTACCACCAGCAGAAGAACCTGCATGGGAACGCGTATACCCTGAACTGGCAGACGATTACAATGGCCCGGTAGCTGAAAAACGCACAGTAGCTGTTGCTGCTGCACCTCCGGTTACTGCTGCATTAGACCAACTATTGAGCACTAAAATCGGACCAGAGTTGATTTCAAGTCTGAGTACGGGATTAAGTACCTTTGGTGAAAAAGTAAAAGCTATAGGTACCATTTCTGATATCTCTGAAAGCACAAACCAACTGAGCGACAAAATGAAACTGGCAAGCGCTAGCTACGACAAATTATCGGTAACGTTCGAAAAAGCCTCTGCTGGTTTTTCTGAACTTTCTGAAAGTGCTTCTGGCAGCAAAGCTTACCATGAGCAAGTGAACAACCTTGCAAAAAACCTTGGATCTTTAAACGCAGTTTACGAACTGGAATTACAGGATTCAAGCGCACATTTGAAAGCAATGAACCAATTCTACTCAAGTTTATCACTAACAATGCAAAATTTCTCGGGATCAATAGACGATTCTCAGAAATTTAAAGAAGAAGTAGGTAAACTAAGTAAAAATCTATCTTCATTAAATGCAGTATATGGAAATATGCTAGTTGCCATGAACCAGCCAAAAGTTTAATATCCTCACACACTTATTATTTAACGTTCACAATGGCAGCTGGAAAAGAAACGACGCGGCAGAAGATGATCAATATCATGTACTTGGTATTGCTCGCTATGCTTGCCCTTAATGTATCGGATAGCATATTGGATGCTTTCCGTAATATCACAAATAGTCTTGATGTTTCAAGAACCAATGTAAGCACGTCAGTAGACCAAATGTTTACATCTTTTGAAAATACCAAGTTAAAAGAAGAGCCAGGACGTGCAAAGCCGCTTTATGATAAAGCAAAACAGGCCCGCGCACTATCAGACGAACTGGAGAACTATATCATTTCCCTAAAAAAGGAACTGGAAACACGGGGTGGCGGATACAGTGCCGAAACCGGGGATCTTGTTGAACGCGGAAACCTGGACATTGCCCAGGGACTGATGATCAACGATAAAAAAGGTGAAGAGCTGCAGGCACGTATCAATGCAACTCATGATAAATTAGTTGCCTTACTGGATGACAGTAACAACAAAAACGTTTCTTTTACGCTTGCAGCAAAAGATGCGGAAAAGTCTGCCAATGGTAAAACGAAATGGGTAGACATTAATTTTGGTGAGGGTACTCCCCTAACTGCTTCAATGGCAATCCTGACTAAAGTACAAACAGACTTAAAAAATGCAGAATCGGATGTAATCAAACGCATCCTGGGTAAAATGGATCAGGCGGTTGTAAACCTTGACCAGTTTGCCGCAGTAGCAGTTGCACCAACATCTTACCTGATTCAGGGACAACCTTACAGTGCGCAGGTATTTTTAACTGCATACGATTCTAAATCGAGCCCTAACATTACTGTTGGTGGCCAGTCTTTAAATGTTAAGGATGGTAAAGGTACTTATACTGTAAATACCAGCAAAGAAGGTGTATTTACCTGGGTAGGTTCAGTAAGTGTTAAACAGACCGATGGAACTGTTAAACAATACCGTACCCCTGAACAAAAATATCAGGTATCACGTCCGTCTGCGGTAGTATCGCCGGATAAGATGAATGTATTCTACATTGGTGTAGTCAATCCGGTTTCGCTATCAGCCCCAGGTATTGCGTCTGATAAACTTCGCGTATCTATGGATGGCGGAAGTATTTCTGGAGGAAACGGAAAATACAATGTTAAAGTAGGTGCTATCGGAACGGTGAAAATCAATATTTCTGCGGAAGTTGCTCCCGGAAAAACTGCAAACGTTGGAACCTCAATTTTCAGGGTAAAACGTATACCGGATCCTTCTGCTAAATTCTCAGGTAAAAACGGCGGTGCTGTTAGTACAGTAGCACTTAAAGCCCAGGACAGGATTTTTGCACAACTTGAAAACTTTGATTTTGATGCCAAATTTACAATTACCCGCTTCAGTTTAATCATTGTTAAACCGAGAATGGATCCAATATTGCTTTCTACCAGCGGAAACGCGCTAAGCGGACCGATGCGTACTGCAATGGGATCTATTACACCAGGTACTAAGGTAATTTTTGATAACATTATTGCGACAGGTCCTGACGGTGTTCCAAGACAACTGAACCCGGTAGTGATTTCTGCCAATTAAATCTTTACTCGTATAATAACGGAGCCTGTAATCATATCATGATACAGGCTCTTTTGTTTTTACGGCGTTGTGGTAAAAATAGCTACCCTACCTCTGTCTCCCGGTTGGTTTGTGTGTAAACCTTGATACCACAGTTGTTACATTTATACCTTTTAACATCTTTCCAGAAAAGGATATATTTAAAAAGAAAGTTTCTGGGTATTCTTTTGTCCAGACGTCCAACCTGACATGCAGGACATTTTTTGTAATCTTTGTCGGGGTTAATCCATTTGTTGTGAGAATGCGTAATCATTATTAGTTCCGTTAATAGTTTACTTCTATTTCGTTAAACACAGTACAGTGGCCAATAAATTTTATTTGAACCATAAAAAACAAAAGTCTAAATACAAGAAGCAAAATTAAATAAAATTTATTCATCCAACATATACAATTACGATATTTAAAAGAGTAAAAACAGTCACCAATTAATGCCAAATGCCATTACAGCAACATAAAATCGAAATATCAGAAAATAAACACATAGATATGTGAATTTTTAAACTGAATTTACGCATTTATTTAACCAAAGCAAACGATCATCCCAACTTCCATTGAATTAATATTCAAAATCAGCATACCTGATGACACTAGCGGAGTTAATTTTTCACAGGAGATAGTTCAGAGGCCATTAAGCATTGGGGCTATACCGCCCACGGCAACAAAATCATGTATCCTATTCTTTTGTAAAAACTTATATTTGTGCAAAGGCACTTCGAGGCTGTCCCATGAGGGTAGTTCAGAGGGCTGAATAAAAGCTATTATATATGAAACGATACATTTTACTATTTGCCCTGCTCCTCTCGCTTTCTGGTTATGCCCAGAATACAATCAACAATTACAAATTTGTAGTAGTACCTGAAAAATTTAGTTTCCTGAAAGAAGCTGACCAGTACAGGTTAAATACACTGAGCAAAATGATTCTGGAAGACAAAGGCTTTACCGTGTACATGGACAATCCTCAGTTACCTGATGAAATTGCCAGCAATAAATGTAACGCACTCAATTTTGATGTGCTTGAGAAAAATACCATGTTCAGCACCAATCTGACGGTAGTATTAAAGGATTGTAAGAACAATATTCTTTTTAAAAGTACAGAAGGCAGGAGCAAAGAGAAAGACTATAAGGTGTCTTATAACCTGGCATTGAGGGCTGCATTTGAATCGCTAAATTCATTCAACTATGTTTACACTGCACCTGCTACTGCAACTACTGCCCCGGCACAACCTGCAGCTGCAGTGACCATTGCAGTAGCTGAACCACTGGGCAAAGCTGAAACATCTGCGGCAGTAACTGCACCGGCAAGTTCTCCTTCGCCTGTGCAGGTTGCGACAGTTGGCACCCGGACAGCCGGAACGCTGTATGCACAGCCTACTGCCAATGGCTATCAACTGATTGATACAACGCCAAAAATTATACTTACCCTGTTTAGAACGTCTGTGGAGGGTTATTTTATTGCAGAAAACGGATCATCTAACGGAATGGTTTTCAAGAAAGATGGCAATTGGGTATTTGAGTATTATAAAGCAGGTAAATTGGTTGCAGACCCACTTTCCATTAAATTTTAAGTCTCGTAAGAAATTGGACTAACACAGAGGTGCTGAAAATCAACGCCTCTGTGTACCAACAATTTTCAACTTCTAAAATAGCCATTAATAGCTATTGCCAATAAAATGACAACCTCATAATTTAGTCCCGGTGTAACCTGAACAGCCTGGCAATAAAAGGTTATCTTCATTTTATAAACACAAAATTATGGCAGAATTGGAAGTGTTAAGAATGGGCAGCAGAGGCCCTGCAGTAGAAAAATGGCAATTCTTTTTGAGAGGTATAAATCTTTACCTCGATGAAATTGACGGTAAATTTGGTACGGGCACATTGAAAGCGACTACCGACTTCCAATCAGCCCGCGGCCTCGAACCTGACGGGGTTGTAGGCGATAAATCTTATGGTGCCGCCATGATACTTGGCTTTGGTGCTTCGGTTGACCCGCTTCCCGGAAAAAATACCGCAGCCTGGCCGCCAGCACCTAACTTTCCGCCCCTGCTCTCTGATGCAGATAAACATAACCTGTTTGGCCAATTTACTTATGTGCACAAGCCTGAGCCCGGCGATCCGGAACACATACAAATCCAGGGCAATTGGCAGCAGGCCCATATAGGAAAAGTGCTTGTCCCACAACTGAAAAGGATTTCAGGGGCTGAATATATGTGGTTCCATAAGGCAGCTGCACAACAGCTCCAGCAACTCTGGAAAGACTGGGAGGCCGCCGGCTTGCTACATTTACCTTTGACGTGGGGCGGGTCATTTAACCCCCGCTTTATCAGGGGCAGCAGAACAACCCTGAGTAACCATACCTTTGGAACCGCATTTGATATCAATATGGCATGGAACGGACTCGGTGCCGTACCGGCCCTGGTGGGTCAAAAGGGATCTGTACGCGAACTTGTGGAACTGGCCAATCAGAATGGTTTTTACTGGGGAGGTCACTTCAACAGAAAAGACGGAATGCATTTTGAAGTAGCGCAAGTAAAATAGTATTTTATATTTCTGCTACAGTTATTGTTCCCTTCTCTTCCAGATATCGCCATACAAATCAGGGTGCCGCTTAAACTCGGCACCTACATAGGCACACATTGGAATTACCATCAAATCATGTTCGCGCACATAGCCCACCATTGACTGTAACAGTTGTTTTGCAAAGCCCCTACCCTCCATATCTTCATCTACCTCTGTGTGGAAAACAGTCATTGCGCCGTCCCTGATCTCTACAATCATTTCACCAATCTTCTTTCCTTCGTTATATAGATTGAAAGCATCTGGCTCATTTTCTTCGGATATAAATTTTACCTCTGTCATAAACGTTTCTTTTAGCAGCACCTAATCTAAGCATCAGTTTTTAAAATTCTCCGGTTCAGGTTAATTTTAAGATATATCACAATTTTTGTAACATAAAGCCGACAATGTCATCTTTTAGGATAGGAATGACATACCTGTAAGATTTATGTTTTAAATAAATTCAATTATTAATTTCCTGACTAGAAATAATACTATTTTTGGCTACTGATTATTAACATAAAATCCTTGTGAAGTTTATCCTGATGCTTCTGCTGTTTCTTTCTGCAACTCAATTTTGTAGCGCACAAACCAGTTCCAATTCCATTAAAGGGATCGTAAAGGATTCTATAAAAAATGAACCGCTAATGTATGTGACGATTAGCCTGCAGGACGTCAAAACCGGTGCACAATTAAAAACCGCGCTAAGTAAAGAAGATGGGTCGTTTGAAGTTCCGCTTACACAAACAACTGGAATTAAACTGGTGATCGCCTCTTTAGGATATGAAATTAAAACGATTAAGCTCGCTGAAAAGCAATCCTACCAGCTGGGGACAGTACTATTAAAAGCGACTTCAAACGAACTGAATGAGGTTACCGTTTCGGCCACACGACCGATTATCAAACAGGAAGTGGACAGGATAAGCTACGATGTACAGAACGACCAGGAGAGTAAGGTGCTAACCGTGCTGGATATGTTGCGCAAAGTACCTATGGTTTCTGTAGATGCTACTGATGAAATTAAACTTAAAGGAAGTGGGAATTACAAGATCCTGATTAACGGTAAGGAATCATCCCTGACCGCTAAAAATCCCTCAGAAATTTTTAGATCAATGCCTGCAAGCAATATCCAGAAAATAGAAGTGATTACTACCCCACCCGCAAAATATGATGCCGAGGGGATTGCGGGAATTATCAATATCATTACAAAAAAAGATATTGCGCAGGGGTACAACGTAGGCGTTAATACACGGTATAATACGGTAAACGGACCGGGAGTTAATATTAATGGCACCATGAAGCAGGCTAAATTTGGTCTCAACGGTTTTATCGGCACAAATCAGGAAAGCAAACAAACTACTACCTATGGGAACACCAATCATATCTTAAGTCCGGCAGTATCGTATTTATTACAGGATGGAAGACAGGTAGTTGACGGGGATAACAACTATGGGAACGCGGAAGTGAGTTATGAAATTGATACACTTAACCTGATTAACGGAACTTTTCAGCATAATTTTGGAACGCATTCAAATAATTCGCGGTTATATTCCAACGAACTCAATGCCGACCTCAGCCCTTCCAGAACTTACGATTTGCTAAGCAGCGAAAACTCGCGTTCGAAAGGAACTGATCTGGGCTTTAATTACCAGCTGGGTTTTAAGCGGAATAAAGAGCAGTTGCTAACTGTATCCTACAAATACACACTAGCGTCTTCCAGGCAGTTTAATGACTCATATTACGCTGGGGAAAAGAATTTCAACTTTCCTAATGCAGTTGCCAATAATTATAGGCAGTACAATAACTCGGGAAGTAAGGAACATACCTTCCAGCTGGATTATGTTCATCCTTTGAAATTACTGACCATTGAGGCCGGGGCCAAAGGTATCTTACGGAACAATTACAGCGATTTCGACAACTACAACCAGGACAATACCAGCGGCGAATACATTGCCGATGCGTCACAGACCAATCACCTCGATTACCAGCAGGATGTATTCAGCATTTATAATTCTTATCAGCTTAAGCTAAAAGATTGGGTGATGAAAGGTGGGTTACGGCTGGAGAATACAAACATTGATGCGACTTTCGAAGGTCTGCCATTGGACCAGAGTTACTATAACCTGGTGCCGTCGTTATCTGTACAGCGCAGTATCAACAGCACAAACAGCATCACCATGGGTATTACCAACCGGATACAGCGTCCTGGTATAGATGAGCTCAACCCTTTCATAAACAGGAGCAATCCCAGGTTTATTACTACCGGTAATCCCGACCTTCAGCCTGTTACCAATCATTCATTTGAACTGAATTACAGCAACTTCAAAAAAGGATCCTTCAACGTAGGATTATCCTATGCGTATGCGAATAATACCGTGGAAAGCGTGCTGAGTGTAAGTCCTGATACTGTGACCACTACTACATTCGCAAACGTAGGTAAAAACAGACATTACGGAATAGACGTGAATGCGAATTACCCCATTACCAAAAAGCTGACTTTCAATGCTAACCTGGAACTATTGCGGGTATCGTTATCAGGGACGTATGCCGGACAGTTTTACAACAGCAAAGGCTATCAGGGCCATGCATTTACTTATACCAGCTATAAGTTTGATAAAGGCTATGCCGCAGGTCTAAATATCGGCTATGATAGCCGCTATGTAATGTTACAGGGCCGCGACAACGAATTCTTTTTCTATTCTGGCAGCGCCTCAAAAGAAATATTGAACAAGAAAGGTACAATTTCATTGAGTGCCAACATGCCTTTTAGAAAATACAAACACCTGGATTTTTATAACAACGCCGATAATTTCAGGCAAACCCATTACGTTGATATATACTCCCGCCGTATCAGTATCAGTTTCAATTATAAATTCGGCAGGCTCAATGGGGAAATTAAGAAGAACAGCAGGGGCATAAATAATGACGACCTGGGAACGGGCGGACGACAGTAAGTTCAGAACGTTATCAATAAAACAGGGCGCCCATTTAGTGGACACCCTGTTCTTCATTCTATACCGGTTATTCAGGCATTAAGCTTCTGCCTGCAACCCATTGCTTCTACGGAATTTAATATCCCGGGTTCTGCGTTATCGATCCTTTATTTAAATCTATGGTGAGTGAAGGAATCGGCCTCAGGGTTTTCAACCCACCACCAGTGCCCAAAAATGGGTTAATGCCTTTATCGAACCAGTTGACCTTAATTTCACGGTTATAAATCCGGGTGCGGTCAACCAATGTACCGGTACGTTTTAAGTCAAACCAGCGATGGTATTCACCAACCAGTTCGCGTGCCCGCTCATCGAGAATAAACTCAATATTTACATTGGCAGCGCTAATGGCCATGGCAGCAGTTCTTCCCGGCTTGGCCGCCCTTCTTCTCACTTCATTGATCCTGTCCGCAGCAACTCCTAAGTTTCCTAATTTAAAGTAGGCTTCTGCGGCAATCAGATATGTCTCGCCCAGGCGCGCCAAAAAGAAATCGCGCGTACTTGATCCGTTACCTACTGAGAATAATGATTTTGGATCATCAAACTTTTTAACAGTAGGCGTGGCATTATCAAGCACGGTTCTTTGTGAGGCCTCCCAGTCTGCCGAGTAAGGGATGATAGTAGTTGCCCTGCGGTGCACGGGATCAACAGCCCTCCATTGTGCGTCCGTTAAGGTATCCCATTTTGGTTTATAGTAGAATTTAATATTCAGGTTTGCCCTGTCGGCAGCCTTATCATAATAATCGTAGTACCTGTCGTAATAGTTGACCATGAAAGTAGCGTCAAATCTGGCGTCGTTTTCATTAAACCTGTCAAAAAGATAAAGCGTTGGTACCAAGGCATAATTACGGTAAGGATAACCCTGCGTAGCGCCAGAGCCTCCCTGATATGGCCCAAAGTAATTGGATTGTGAATTTCCACCAGTTGATTGTGTGGGCAGCGATGCCGCATCAAACTGGATAGAAAATAAAATTTCAGGATCTTTTTCGTTGCCGGGATAAAATAAATTTTCGAATGTTGTGCTTAACGCCTGACCATTGATGGCAGCATCTGCGAGTGTAGCCGCAGTCTGAAAATCCTGCGAGGAACCATAGCTTTCGTATCCCCGTGTTAAATGTACCTTGGCGAGGTAATGCCTGATGGCCCGTTTATTTACCCTGCCATATTGCGCAGAAGTTTCAGGAACCAGGGCCAGGGCTTCATTCATTTCCTTGATGATAAACTCATAGGTTTCCTGTGCAGAATTCCTGGTGAAAGATTCGTTAGGTGCAGTATTCCTGTCGGTAGTGATGGGTACGCCGCCAAATGTCTGTACCAGTAAGAAGTAATAATAAGCACGCAGGAACTGCATCTCACCTTTCCGCGCCGGCAGGCTGGCATTTGCAGCGGTGGTACCATTGAAGTAAATGGCCATGTTACAGATTTGGATGGACCGGTACAGGTTGGTATAGAAATTCAGTACATAAGAATCATCTGCAGTTAAGTTTCTGTACTCACTTAGACTCAGTGGCTGATCGCCGGTACGCCCTGCAACATACATATCCGTCCCCGCACAAAACAGGTAAACATTACTGGTGTTGTACACCGTCCTGAGGGTGGAATAAGCACCGTTAATGAGCTTTTCGTAGCCATCTACCGTTTGGTAGTATTCATCTGCGACTATACTGGATTTGTTGTCTTCCTCGAGGTACTTTTTACAACTTGTTGCTGTAGTAAGCGCTATGATTAAAAGGAGTATATTTATTAGTTTCATCGTCGTATCTATTAAAATTTAACATTAAGCCCAAACTGATAAATGACAGCACTTGGAGAGATATTATTAATTGATCCCTGTGAGTCGTTGGTATATGTACTGGAATCTATGCCGCTTGCTGTTTCCGGATCAAATCCGTCAAATTTGGTCCATATAAAAGGATTAAGCACATTCATATAAATTCTGAGGTTTTGAAGATGGGCCTTTTCCAGGATTTTCGATGCAAATGTATAACCCAGCGCAATGTTCTGGACTTTCACGAAAGATGCGCTTTTGTAATAACCAACACCGGTAATTCCGTCCCAATAAGGTCCGATATTATTTGGCTGAGGGTAGGTATTTGAACTTCTTGCCGGTGTAACACCATTCTCAGGCATGTAATATTCGTTGTTTACTTTTAGGGTACCCCTGTCATTATAACGGATAAACTGTGCGTGAAAAGGACTATAAATCTGTTGTCCCTGACGGGCGAAGATTGAAGCTGACAGGTCAAAGCTTTTAAAGTTTACCTGGGTGGAAAAACCACCTGTCCATTTTGGATCCTTCTGACCAATAATTTGGCGGTCGGCCGTTGTGATACTACCATCGTTGTTGAGGTCTTTTACTTTAGCCTGCCCCGGTAGTTGTCCGTAAGTAATTGCGGTTGCCCTTTCAGCTTCCTGCCAGATGCCATCAAATACATAAGTATAATTGACATTGATCGGCTGTCCGATGAACCATTTATTACCAACCAGATCCTGCTTGCCATTCAGCAGCTCTATGATAGAATTTACGTTCCGCGCAAAGGTAAATGAAGTTGTCCAGGTGAAGTCTTTGGCCGAAACGTTAATGGTTTTTAAAGAGAACTCAATCCCTTTGTTCCTTACCGAACTTACATTGTCTAAAATAGAGCTGTAACCGTTTTCTATAGGTATCCTTCTGTCGAGTATGAGGCCTTTGGATAATTTGGTATAGGCATCAATGCTACCCGAAACACGGCCTTTAAAAAAGCCATAATCCAATCCTAAATCATACTCTGTTGTACGCTCCCAGGTTAATGATGTGTTGGGTAAACGTGTGGGCACATAGCCTAAAGCGGGCGTACCTCCATAGTCGTAATAAGAAGGGCTGCTTAATGTTGCCTGTGTTTCATAAGGTCTAACGCTATTATTGTTACCGGCAATACCCGCACTGAAACGAAGTTTCAAATCAGATATGTATTTGGAATCTTTCAGGAAATCTTCCTGAGAGACTGTCCATGCAACAGCAGCAGACGGAAATGACGACCATTTATAGCCATCGGCCAATTTGGATGAGCCGTCCCAGCGACTGGCGATGGTAGCAAAGTACTTGCCTTTGTACGAATAATTTAAACGCAGCAAATAAGAGATAAGGGAGAACTGGCTAAACTCACTGGTAGATTTTTGGCGATTGGCCGAAGAACCCAGGTTATAAAATGAAGAATTGAAAGGTAGATCGTTCACACGTGTTGAATCCTGCTCAAAACGGTCTTTCTGAATACTGTACAAACCAGTTAACGTAAAACTGTGGTCCTTTATATTTTTCCTGACCGTGGCAATATTATCAAGGATATATGAGAAAGTGCTTTGATTTACACGCTGGGCGTCAGGTAAAAGTCCGTCACCCTCAGTAGTCTGCGATCCCCAAAACCTTCCGTTGCGTGAATAGCCAAAACTAGGTTGAAAATTTGAACGTACGTCAATCCATTTGACAGGTGAATACTGAAGATATAAACTTCCTACTCCAAAGTTCCTTCGGGTATTGTTATCGGTATTAGGTATTTCGAGCAAGGGGTTGACCGTACTGGTTAAACTGGTAACTGCTGTAGAGTTGGGTACGGGGATCTGCCCCGGCCTGAATATCAGGTTACCACTGGCGTCGTACGGCTTAAAAATAGGTGCCATACTAAATGCATTACGGATGGCAACGTCGCTTCCCCGTTCCTGATCGGTTAAGGAGAAGTTGAAGCTCATACCGGCCGACCACTTATCGTTGATTATCCCGTCAACACTTGCTTTGAAGTTGTATTTGGAGATATCGTCTTTTTCGAAGTTTCCCTGTTCGTTTTGGTAACCTGCACCAATAAGGTACCTGATTTTATTTTCAGGTGCCGCACCTGAAACAGTTAACCAGTGGTTAGACTGCACACCATTTTTAACAACCATATCTATCCAGTCGGTATAATCATTATTAGCTACACGGTCTAAAATTGCCTGGTTTCCCAAACTACCGATTGTTTTATCATATGTTCTGCCGGCCAGTATTTCAGGGGATATGTAAGTGTTTTGCCTATACTCCCACCATTCCGGCCCGGTCATAAAATCTGGCATACGGGTTACATTTCGGATACCCACATAACCATCATAAGAGATAGAGGTACTGCCTTTGACGCTTGTTCCGTTTTTCGTGGTTACCAGTACAACTCCATTAGAGCCCCTGGATCCATAAATTGCGGTAGATGCCGCATCTTTTAGGATGTCAAACCGTTCTATATCCTGTGGGTTCAGGAAATTGATATCAGGAACAATTACCCCGTCCACTACGTAAAGCGGCTGACCACCTGCAAGTGAATTTTGTCCACGGATTTGTATATTGTAATTAGCACCGGTGCGCCCTGACGAAGCAGCAATATCAACCCCGGCTACCTGGCCCTGTGCGCCCTGTATGGCACTGACAGTACCGCGCTGGGCAATTGACCGGCCTTCAATACTACCAACCGCGGTAGCAACCTGAGATTTACGTTGCGTACCGTAACCCACCACAACTACCTGATCTAGTTCTTTTGAAGCGCCGCTAAGGGTAACAGTTATGCTTGTACGCGAATCAAGAGGAACTTCTTTAGATTCGTAACCTACAGAGGCAAAAATGAGGGTTACATTTGCGGGAGCAGTGATGCTGAAATTACCGTCTCCATTGGTTACACCGCCTCCTGGGGCACCTTTAATTTTTACGGATACCCCCGGAAGACCTGCTCCTTTATCGTCAATTACCTTTCCGGTAACTTTGTTCGTTTGGCCATATACTGCTGAAATGCACCATGGCAATAGGAGAAAAATAAATAGAAATCGTTTCATAATGTAAAGGGTTTGATATTTGGTTTGTTAATTGGGTTGCATAGCTGGCGCTGAACTCCCTGGAGGAATAAGCGAATGTTAGTTCTATTTACTGTTGCTACAAAAATTAAATCACAGGGGATCAGTTAAATCCGCTCTTTAAATTCCGGTTTAACACATTAAATAAAAGAAACACATGGTGATTCGGGGAGGCCGTTGCAGGATTGAGATATTCCATTGATTATGAATGTATTATATTTGGTACCACAATATAATAACTATCGCGCAAAGAAACCATCCTGTACTGTCATGGAATTTAGTTGTGTAACTAAAACGTTACAGTATATTACTGAGGTAAGCACCACGTTAAAGAGCTAAAGTATAACAACAAAAAAGAGGCCCGAAGGCCTCCTGTTTCTTGTTATGCTTTACCCATAAAAGGGTCGCTAAAGCTGTGTCTTCCGGTTTCCACACGGCCTGCAAACCGTTGTTCGAAATTAGCATATCCTTTGATTTGAACACTAAAATCATACCAGCCATGACTGGAATGCAGGTCCAGGATGGTGGAGACACCGTTTCCGGTAAGTTTGATATTTTTGGGTTTTGCGCCATAAGCATGATCTGTGACCACCGCATCGAACTGTTTCCCCTTGTCCAGGTTGCGCAATTTGAGTTCAATATTCCCGCTAAGCATCTTGTCATTGAGCCTGTCGTGCTGATATTCACAGTTGAGCCTTACAGAAGGATCCGCTGGATCACCCTTGAATTCCCTGTAGAATCCGTTAGGACCATATACGTTAATATGATATTGAGCGTTGTCGAAAATACTTAAGGGTAATTCCTCATTTACATTGTCTCCAGCTTTCACCGCATAATGACGGCTGTGCATTTCGTCCCACACTATTTTCCCGTCAGTTCCCTGCTGTGCCGTTTTGCCTGGAAAGTACACCATAAACGGAGAGCCTGCCGTTTTCTTGCCGAACACTTCATTTCTGGATTCAAAGTTCAACCTGACCATCTTTGCAATGGGATCAAACTGGCCCGTAGCATAAAGCTGATATGGAAGTGCCGTGGAAGGAATGATGCCTTTTTCCTGTTCAGGGAGCAGTCCTGCTTTGCCAGAACTAGTGTTTAACGAAGCAATCTCGTCTTTTGACAATGCATGGAAATCTGCAGGCAAAGCTTTAAACTTAGCATTGTATATGCTTTGTATAAACTTATCCTTCTTTAAAGGCTCCGGGTGTTTGTCTGCCTGGTTATCAGCAGGACGGAATACCGAAGTAAGATCTCCCGTAACCGTTCTGCGCCAATCGCTAATGGCAGGCTGCTCCAGCTTTTTACCCGTTTTTGCGCTGAGCAAATGCTCCAGAAACTGGAGGTTGGAAGTATGGTCAAAAACTTCTGAGTTCACCCAGCCCCCTTTTGTCCATGGCGAGATCACCAGCATCGGCACGCGGTAACCTAAACCTATAGCGCTTTCCCTCTTTTCTTTAAAACCCCTTTCCATCTCCTGCTGCATTGATACAAATTCTGTACGCGTATCTATACCTGCAGAAGCTTTTCCTGTTTCAGGCTTTGCGGTATGTGGTGGCAAAAATGGTGGCACGTGATCAAAATAACCATCATTTTCATCGTAGGTAATAATGAAAATGGTTTTTTTCCAAACCTCCTGGTTTTTGGTGAGGATATCCATCACTTCAGAAATGTACCAAGCACCATACCATGGCGAGCCCGGATGGTCAGAGAAATGGCAGGGCGGTACCAGCCATGAAACGGCAGGCAGTTCGCCAGCGCTTACGTCTGCCCTGAACTGGTGCAGCACATCGCCTTTGGGCACTTTCATCTCCCTTCTCATCCCGTTATCCTCGTAAGACATCGTTTCTAAATCGTGGTAATCCGGATCGTTTACGTTGGTAACGAAGGCTTTATTATGGATATTCTTTTCCCGGTCAGACAATTGGTCGAAACGTTCTTTGTTCCATACTTTCTGGTTTTCTTTTACCTCATTGAGCTGTTTCTTTATCGTTTCCAGCTTTCCTGCTATGCCTGAATCTGCCGGGGCCTGCTTCAGCCGGGCATCCAATGCCTTGATCTCGTCCTGAAGTTTAACGCTATGTTTCTCCATAAACTGCAGGTGTTTGCTGTGCAGACGCACATTAAACTGCTTAAAAAATTCCAGGTCGTTATCCGTAAAATTCCCCAGCCAGTCATCCTGTTCCCCTTTAAAGCCAACAGGAATGCTCAATTCATTTTGATAGGTTTTCCAGGAAATACCCAATTCTTCCAGACGCTCAGGAAAAGTTGTCCAGTGGATATCTTTATGGTCAATTTCATCATTCCAAACATGTGCCCTGGAGTTTTCATCCTGTTTTTCACGTACTGTTCCAGAAAAGAAGAAGAGGCGGTTGGGGCTGGTGCCCGTTAACGAAGAACAGAAATGCTGGTCGCACACCGTAAACGCATCTGCTAAGGCGTAATAAAATGGGATATCCTCCCTACTATAATAGCCCATGGTAAGCGGCATCTCAGCAAAATCCTTATTACCGGAACGTTTGCTATCCAGCCATTTATCATGTTTACCTCCATTTCTTGCATCCACCTGATTTTCCCATGAGTGTGGCAGGGAATTCATCCAGGTAGCATTGGTATCTTTAATATTGAGCCTGAAAGGGGCATACGTTTTGCCTGCGGCACTACTTTGCAGCCAAACGGGATTTTTATCTGCCAGGCGAATGGCGCGGGGGTCGTTAAAACCCCTCACCCCTTTCAACGTCCCAAAGCAATGATCAAAAGAGCGGTTTTCCTGCATGAGGAAAACCACGTGTTCTGCATCCATATAAGTACTGCCAGGCGCGGCATCAATTGCCATAGCCTTCTGGATAGAAGACGGTAAAACGCTGAATAAACCGGCCGCACCACTTAATAAGGTTGCTTTTTTAATAAATTCTCTTCTGTTGTCGCTCATTTATATTCACTATTTATCCCACCATGTGCGGGTATTGATCAAATCTGCCCCTTGTCTGGCAACTGCGGCCTTCCACTGATCAGGGTTTTGCAATTGCTCATTCAAAGGATATTTATACCTTCTCGGAATAAGTCCTCCGTTTTGGTTGTCCGGTCCTGCTTTTAACACAGGGAATCCTGTACGTCTCCATTCAAACCAGTTTTCCAGTCCTGTGTAGAACAACGAGATCCACTTTTGTGTAATGATCTGGTTCATTGCAGTTGCCTGGTCAAACTTAACCCCGGTACGCGAAAGGTAATCTGAAGGCATAGTAGTGTTCAGGTAAATAAACGCACCTTCAATTCCTTTTTCGTAGTAATTCTGTGCAGTAACAGCACCACCAATCAGGTTTTTCATCCTTGCCTCGGCCAGTAAAAACTGCAGCTCCGGAAAGCCCATAATATAGCCTTTTGCTACCAAAAGACCTGCAGGGGAAATAGAATTTTCATAATAAAAACTTCCAATACGGCTGATGTTGTTAGAGCCACCATTGAAGTTTAAGGCTTCCGTATCACTTAATCCATTGGGCATACCAACATATTTCGGGCTTCCTGCCGTAACCGACGCAGCCGTTGGCCTGGCAAATATCGCCAGTCTCGGATCGTTAAAAGCTGCAAGCACGTTGCCAAATGTATTACTTAAACGGTACTCGTCAAAGCCACCAATACGGTTGGTATAATTAGGGAACTGATTTGGTGCTTCGGCATAGTAAGAATAATCGCCATCATCTGCATTGTTCACAAATACAGGATTTGTAGAGGGATTGTTTACGATAGCCTGTAAACGAGCGGACACATCCTGTTTTGCAGAGATGCGCATCAGGTATCTCACGCGCAAACTATTGGCCAGTTTTCTCCATTTCAGGAGGTCGCCCTGGTAAATCAAATCGCCCTTAACCGTAGCCGAGGCCGTCGAAAGGATAGTATTGGCAGATTCCAGATCTTTTAAGATGCCCTCATAAATAGCTTCCTGTGTATCATATTTGGGTTTAAAGATATTGGTGTCGCCAGCAGTAGCCTCGCTGTAGGGCGCATCACCATAGGTATCTGTAATTACAGAAAACATCCATGACTTCAGTACCAGTGCAATCCCGTTATATGCAGGCTGCGCCGAAGAAGCAGAAAGTTCTGACAGCTTTTTCACATCCCTCAGATAACTGTAATAATTATTCCAGATGTTATCTTTGTTGTCCCACAGGTAACGGTCATCATCCACAAACTGGTATTTAGCAGTCTGCTGCACTACCAGCGTACCAATTCCCCAGGCTTCACCCATCAGGGTATTCACTGAAGAGCGCAGGATTGATGGCAGCAGCAGATCGGGTGTAATCACTGTAATGGCATTTGGATCCTGATTTTTATCGGCAAAATCCTTTGTACATCCACCAAGCAAAACACTGCATAAGCAGATGCCCAGGATTATATTTTTATATTTATAGTTCATCATTAAAAGTATTAAAAGTTAAATTTCAGGTTCAGTCCGACAGATCTGGTGGTAGGGATAGAAGAAGATTCAACACCCGGAACGTAAGTTCCTCCGTCCATTGCAACCTGCTCGGGGTCGATATGTGGTACTTTTGAATGTAACCAAAGGTTCCTGCCAACCAGCGATAACGACATATTGGTGATATTGTATTTCTGGAGGAATTTGGATGGGATGCTGTAACCCAATGTTACTTCCCTTAATTTGATAAACGAGGCGCTGTAAGTTGCTGGTTCGGCGATAGACCTTCCATTGGTAAATGCAGAGTTCCATGCCCTTGCTGTGAGTACCAC
>Ga0247816_10000470_pt1 | contig 22566 bp, 23 predicted proteins | sample UWRJL209509C1_FD_179930 | JGI IMG/M metagenome (GOLD analysis project Ga0247816, IMG submission 179930) | Plant litter microbial communities from Arlington Agricultural Research Station in Wisconsin, United States - UWRJ-L209-509C-1 | ecosystem: Environmental > Terrestrial > Plant litter >...
TACTTTGTTGCTCATCGAAGCATGAACAGAGTAGAGAGAATAAAACTATATAAACAGCTTTCTGAAGAATCCTGAATGTGGTTATCGCCATGTAACTAAAGGGTTGTGTACTGAAAACTAATTTACTGTAATTATTCTATCTGGAAAATCGAAAGAAGTGTTAAGATATATGCGCAACGAGGTGTTTGCCATGTATCGTTTTATATTTAAAGACCCTGCAACGGCAGCGCTCTTTCGCGACCGTTATCTGCCATGGAGAAAGGATGTACTAATGTGCCTCACAGAGATCGAAAAACATAATTTGAAGTTAATAATGGATTACGAGAAAAAGCTGAACCTGAAGTAGAAAATAGTGTATGAGACATTGCAGGAACTCTATTTTTATCAGCTGTAAAACACCAGTTTTTTACCGTTCATCTGAATTTAAGAATAAGTTTTACCGTTGCTAATCATAAACCATACTATATGTTCCGAACTTACCTGGTCCTTTTCTTCAGCATTTTCAATTGCGGTTTATTTGCACAGCCGCTGACAAATTTTACTGCACCCGCTAACTATACGAGAATTATGGAGCTGAAAGGTGATCTCGACAAAGATGAGGTTGAGGAAATGGTGTATGTGTATAATACCAATAAACCTGATGGTCAACTTGGATTTTTTAGGGTCCTGTATATTTGTAAGGCCTCAGCAGGAAAGTTGCAGCTTTGGAAAGAGAATGCCACAGTAATAAGAAGCAGCAAGGATTGTGGGTTGTGCTTTGAGACGGATATTACGCTTGAACTTTCTGTAAAAAACTCAGCCATGGTGATCAAACAAACGTTTTTTAATAGTTCAAAGCATAGCAGTATCAATAAGAATGTTTTTCGCTATCAAAATAGGGATTGGTTCATGATAGGATCAACCTTTACTGACAATTACGTGTGTGGCTAGACTTATAAATATGATATAAACTTTTCTACTAAACAGGTGAGTGTAGCGGACACCTTTGAAGATTGTGACGAGGTAAAATTAATCCCTAAGGACAAATTTTCAACTTTCAAATATCCGTTTACTGCAGTCCCGAAAATGGACGGATATACGCCAGGTATGGTGGAGCTAAAAGTGCCGGGCAGCAAGAAGTTCTTTTACTATTGATATGTGAATATTAGAACTGCGTTATAATACCTAACGAGTTTACAGGGCGTAATCTCCAAAGCCTCCCAGGCTCAATAAATGATAAGCGTAGTGTATAAAAATACTACGCTTTTGTTTTTTACAGTTCTCAATTTGGCTACACATCTCCTCAATTGGGCTACATCGGGGCAAACCCAATTACCGAGATTTGTGTAGTTAAATAAAAAGAACTAAAATTATGACACAACAAAGTAGTAATTCAGATACAGGTAAAGTTTGGTTTATCACAGGTAGTTCTCGCGGTTTTGGAAAAGTCTGGACAGAAGCGGCACTTAAACGTGGCGATAAAGTAGCAGCGACTGCCAGAAAATTGGCAAGTATTGCCCACCTGCAGGAGCAATACGGCGATAATGTACTTACTTTAGAACTGGACGTAACTGATGCAGGACAGGTTAAGGCGGCGGTAGAGCAAGCCCATACCCATTTTGGCCGACTTGATATTGTACTGAATAATGCAGGCTACTCATTACTGGGAACTATAGAAGAAGCAAGTGCTGAAGACATCAGGCAGTTGTACGAAACCAATATTTTAGGCCCGGTTGCGGTTATCCAGGCGGCATTACCTTTATTGCGTAAGCAAGGTGGTGGCCATATTCTTGGTACATCAAGTAATGTAGGCCATATCACTTATCCTGTTATTGGCTATTACAGCTCTTCAAAATGGGCGTTTGAGGCCATTCATGAGAGTTTAGCTGCGGAGGTTAAGGCTTTCGGTATTAAAGTAACGATTATAGAACCGGGTGCTTATGCTACCGAATTTGGTAGTCAGGAGTCGTTGAAATTTGCAGCAGGCATGGATATTTACAAGGATTTTAAATCAGGATTTTTTAACAGTTTGGGAGAAATGGAAAAGGGCGACCCTAACGCTACTCCTGAAGCGATTTTTGCAGTAGTGGATGCTGAAAACCCACCTTTGCGTATTAATTTAGGGTGCAATAATTTGCCGGGCTTACGTGCTGTATATGCAGAGCGGTTAGCCACCTGGGAAGAGTGGGACGAAGTTTCTAAAGCAGCTCAGGGTACTTCAAAGTAGGTCTATAATAAAATAATTATAACCGGCATTAACACCATTGCCGGTTATAATTGCGTTAAATTTATACAATGAAGAAGGAAGAGGTAATTCATATGAAATTCGATTCGTTATCAGATGTGCATCGGGCGTTTGGTTTGCCTGCGCCCGCTCACCCCCTGGTTAGTTTAATAAATGCCGCTACCAATCAGCAGATTCTACGTAGTATGCCCCAGCCTCATGTGCTTAATTTTTATAAAATTTCTTACAAACCAAGCCTCGGCGGTAAGTTAAAATATGGTCAGGATTATTATGATTTTGATGAAGGAGGGTTGTTGTTCGCTGCACCTAACCAGATTATAGGCAGTCATAACAATGATGAAGCAGCACCTTGCTCGGAATATACGTTATTGATCCACCCTGATTTTTTGTGGAATTATCCATTAGCAAAAAAAATAAAGCAGTATGGATTTTTCTCTTATTCCGCAAATGAAGCACTACACTTATCGGAAAAAGAGAAGGCAACCATCATTTCCATTTTCAAAATCATTGACGAAGAGTTGAATAGCAGGATTGATGATTTTAGTCAGGATGTGATGATCTCTCAAATTGAGTTGCTTCTTAATTATTCAAATCGTTTTTATAAACGGCAATTTCTCACCAGAAAAGCAGTCAGTAGTGATCTGCTTCAAAAACTTGATGATATACTGGACGACTATTTTCTTAGCCATACACCGGCAATCCAGGGAATACCAAGCGTGCAGTACCTTTCTGACAGGCTGAATGTCTCACCAAGTTATTTGAGTGATATGCTGCGGATGCTAACCGGTCAAAACACCCAGTACCTTATTCATCAAAAGATCATAGAAAAGGCGAAAGAAAAACTTTCGGCTACAAGATTATCTGTAAGTGAGGTAGCCTATGAACTTGGATTTGTACACCCGCAATCTTTTAACAAACTCTTCAAAGCAAAAACCAATGTATCTCCATTGGAATTCAGAAGGTCTTTTGATTGAGGCATTCATAATCTGCGCTTCTTTTCCTGAATATACCCATATTTAGTCCCTATTAATTAAATACGTCTTAATAAACACTCGTCCATTACCCGTCTTTGTCGAAAAAATACAGGCGTTTGTCGGGTATTACAGCTACATGGTATAATACACCAAATCTCGCTGAAACGTTTGTGAAGTGCTCACGTCTTATATACAAACAACTTAGAAATAGTTAATTATAAAACGTATAAATCCAAAGGATATGAAAACTTCAATCACAACCGTATTAAAATCAAGTTTATTGGCTACTGTATTAATGGCCTCAATGTTTATCTCAAATGCATCGGCAGAAACAATCATCATTGGATGCAGGGGAGGATCTGCTGAGACTGACATTAAAAAAGTAGTTGCCACGGGCAATGTAAAAGTGACACTTATACAAAATGGTAGAGAATGGGTACAAATGGATGAACTCGACTCCAGCAAAGTTTCGTTAAAACAAATTGGAAATACTTTAACTATCAGCTCTTCTGAAAGTACCCCTGTGTTAGTAACTGTTTACGTAAAGGATATTTACAGGATTGCCGCGTCAGGTAAGGCTTCTGTTAAAACTGCGGGAAAATTCAATGTTAAATATCTGCAGGTAATGCTTAAAGACGATGCTGAAGCACGTGTCAAAGCCTCAACAGAGAGTATATATACTGCAATTGATGGTAAAGCAAAATTAGAATTGCTGGGTACTTCAGGAAAACATATCATTAAAACCAGTGGTTTTGCAAAGATGGATACCGACAAATTTGCCGCCTTGAAAACAATACATGAAAATGCCTTAATTGGTGCAACAGCTTCACTAACAAGGTAGCAGATAGCGAATCATTTGCTTGTTTTCAAAGGTGAGAACTTAAATTTACAATTATAAATGCCGGTCATTGTGCCGGCATTTTTGTTATTTGTAAACCCGGTGGTACATAGCCACTGTTTTCAACCAGGTGGTAGTTTGCATTTATGATGAATTGGGCATCAACTATTTTCAGATGGATGTGTACATACGGTTGTTCCAAAAAAAACAAAAAGCACGTCAAAAATTGCATAAAAAAAGGATAAGCAATAACTTTAAGCAATAACAAAATGTAAAATGGACAATACCAGGGTATATAGGATGTCATTTGCGAGTGTGTACCCGCACTACATTCAGAAAGCCGAAAAAAAAGGGCGCACAAAAGAAGAGGTAGACGAAATCATATTTTGGTTGACCGGATACGATGAACAAATCCTGCAACACCATATTGCTAACAAAACCGATTTTGAGAATTTTTTTGAGCAGGCACCGCAGTTAAATCCAAATGTGTCAAAGATTACAGGCGTAATTTGTGGCTACCGCGTTGAAGATATCGAAGATCCGCTGATGCAAAAAGTACGGTATCTGGATAAGCTGATTGACGAACTGGCGAAAGGAAAAAAGATGGATAAGATCTTACGGAGCTAGAAGGTGTTTTTTACTCGAACAACTAAAAAATGTGCTATCACGGAGCAGTAAAATGACAGTATTTTAAAACACACATTTCAGAAATATGTTACCTTTGCATACATTATGGCAAGGAACGTTGAATTTGATGAAGAAAGGGCAATCCAAAAGGCAATGGAGGTTTTTTGGAAGAAAGGATATAGTGGCGCCTCTATGCGGGACCTGACCGATGCTATGCAAATCAATGCCAGCAGCCTTTATAATACCATTGGTGATAAGCACCAGCTCTTTGTAAGGTGTATCACCAATTATGTTCATAACCGGATGGACGAGGCTTTAGCAAATTCATCTAAGATTAAGTCGCCCTTAAAAGCAGTGGTTGGTATGATAAACGACTGTGTGAACACTATTCTCTATAGTGATAACCACTGTTTAGCTATAAAAACAACTTTCGAATTGGCCTCAACTGATCCGGATATTAAGGTTTTGTTGAAAGAGGACAGTGACTTTACGCAGGGCTTCCTGTTGAAAATAATCCAGCAAGCCATTGACCAAAATGAAATTGTTACTGATACGGATGCCGAAACGATGTCGAATTTCATCCTTAGCACTTTCACAGGCTGGCACGAATCTTATATTATCCATCACGATCCCATCAGGATTAAGAAAATGGCCAAATATCTGATATCTCAGATATCAAAATAATTCACTAAATCACTGGTCAGTTCGTGGACTTGAAAATGACATTAATCTGAAACGTATGTTTTATATAAAGACTATGTTTGCTTCAGTTGTGCAACTAAGAATGAGGGTGATGACTAAATATCCCTTTTTTAACTGATAATTTGAAACATACACTACAGAATTAAGTATAGAAAATATGTCAAACTTAAATAGTACCCCACAAGGAAGATTGTTGATCTACGGAGCAACTGGACACACTGGTTCTTTAATTGTTCATGAAGCTTCGCGAAGAGGGCTTGACTTTGAAATTGCCGGTAGAAGCAAAGATAAGTTAGCTGCACTGGCAGCTGAAGTCAATGTAGCTTACCATGTATTTCCTGTTGCTGATATCGATGGCTGGAAAGCTGCTTTGGAAGGTAAAACAGCGCTGCTAAACATAGCAGGGCCATTCAGTGAAACTGCTGAACAGGCAATGGAAGCGGCAATTAAATTCAAAGTGCATTACTTTGATATCACTGCCGAAGTGGACATCTATCGCCTGGCCGAATCAAAAGATGCTGCTGCGGCAGCTGCAGGTATAATGCTGATGTCTGGCGCGGGTTTGTTTGCAACTTATGATCCTCTGGTTGTACATACCGCTAACAGGGTAAAAAACCCTGTGGCCTTGAGGGTTGCTTTCAAATATTCAGGCGGCTTTACACCTGGTTCTATCGCCAGCAGTTCCAATATTATTGGCGCAGGATTACTGGTTAGGAAAAACGGAGAAATAAAAAAGATTACGTCAGCTCCCTCTGTTGCATTTGATTTAGGTAACGGTGCTGAAGACTTTTCCCTTATGCCACTTGGCGGGGTTGTATTGAGCTATAAATCAACAGGTATTCCTGATATTGAAGAGTATTTCGCAATGGCTGCTCCGGCCGGTACCATGGAAGATGGGTCTATGAAATTTGAAGAAGGACAACTTCATGCGGATACAGATACAGCACGTAGCAGGATTCTGGTGGAAGTAACAGCTGAAGACGGAACCATAGTAAGGTCGATGGCAGATACGCCTTATGGCTATATGCCTACAGTTAGCTCTGCGGTTGAGGTGGTTAACCGTGCACTGAACGGAGATTACAAGATCGGGTTTCAATCTCCTGCTTCTGCCTATGGTGCAGCATTGTTGACCTCATTGCCTGATGTGAATATTACTGATTTCTAAGGCCATTCGGAAGGTTAAAAACAAAAAGATATTGCTAGTATAGTAAGTCTGAAAAACAAACAAGGTATTGCCAGCATAGTAGGGCTGGCAATACCTTGTTTTCAATTGCTGCTATATTTGATCAATGGCAAACTTGCATTTTTAATAAAACAATTAAAGAAGGGTTGCCCCACCATCAATGATATGATCAGAACCTGTGATAAAGGAAGCTTCATCGCTTGATAAGAAAGCCACAAGCTGGCCTATTTCTTCTGGTTTGCCAATGCGTCCTATTGGTGTTAAGCTGGTCAGGTAATCGGTCATGCCGTTTAAGGTTTCGGTATCCATACCCATTTTGCTGAATAATTCAGTGTCAATGGCGCCAGGACTGATGGAGTTTACCCTGATTTTTCTTGATGCCAGCTCCAAGGCAGCGGTTTTGACGAGAGAATTTACGGCCGCTTTGCTGGCACTATAAACGCTTAGGCCAGGACTCACCGTGGATGCGAGTACAGAGGATAGGACTACAACAGATGCGCCGTCGTTGAGATGGGGAATGAACTTGCTTAAGGTAAAGAAAACACCTTTGTAATTGATGTTATTGATTTTGTCGAAGTTTTCTGGTGTTTCCAGTTCAATGGAAGCTGTTCCTGATATGCCAGCATTGATATAAAGGACATCAACCTTTCCATATTTTTCAGTCACCTCGCTTACCAGATGATCAATGTCTTCAAGCTTAGCCTGATCTGACAAGATAGCAGTAACTCCCAGCTCCTGCGCAGCTTGATCAATAGCATCTTTTCGTCGTCCCGTAATGATAACCGTGGCACCCATTTCTTTCAGTACTTTGGCCGTTCCGTACCCCATGCCGCTGTTTCCACCAGTAATAACAGCTATTTTATTTTCAAATTTGCTCATGCGAATATTATTTTATCAGTGATGATCATTCATCATTTTATTTAACAAATGTATCCCATATACAGGATACATTTGCTGGCGGTATAACAGTGTATAGTTACTTTAAAATATGACCATGAATACTAATCAATCAACAACCACTACAGAGTTTAATGCGATGCTGGACACGATTTATGTTGTAGGTGGTAAATGGAAAATGCATATTATTCACGCGATATGTGAATATGAATACCACCGCTTTCGTGAAATTGAGCGAAGTGTGATAGGCATTACCTCCAGAATGCTTGCCAGGGAACTAAAAGAAATGGAGATGAATAAATTAATCAGCAGAACTGTCTACGCGGAAAGCCCTGTCCGTATTGAATACCATATCACTGAATATTGCAAGACCCTGGTCCCTGTTGTTCAGTCTTTGATCGATTGGGGCATCCTGCACCGCGAGAAAATTAAAGAAGATTAACAAGCCATTGGTGGCCACAACCACTAATGTTTAAATACTGCTTTCTGGTTTAGCAAGAAAGTACTTTTTCCTTAACCAGAAGGCTAAATTCACCAGTGCAATCAGTGCTGGAACTTCTACCAGCGGGCCAATTACCCCTGCAAAAGCCTGACCTGAATTTATTCCAAATACGCCTATTGTAACAGCTATAGCCAATTCAAAGTTATTCCCTGTCGCAGTAAAGGCAATCGAAGTACTTTTAGAATAATCCGCTCCAAAATAACGTCCCGCAAAAAAGCTGAATACAAACATCACAGCGAAATAGATCACCAATGGAATAGCAATCCTCACCACATCCATTGGGATTTGAATAATTAATTCTCCTTTTAAACTAAACATTACCACGATGGTGAATAGCAGGGCAAGCAATGTTATGGGTGAAATAAATGGGATAAACTTGTTCTGAAACCATTCTTCTCCCTTTAACCTGATTAATGCATAGCGGGAGATGATACCCATTGCGAAAGGAAATCCCAGATAGATGCCTACGCTTTTTGCGATTTCGCTGATAGTGATATCAATTGCCAAACCTTTTAACCCAAAATAGGGTGGGAGTACAGTGATGAAAACATAAGCAAATACACTATATAATAATACCTGAAATATACTGTTTAAGGCAATTAATCCAGCAGCGTATTCCCTGTTGCCTTCGGCCAGTTCATTCCACACAACCACCATCGCAATGCAACGGGCAAGCCCGATCAAAATAAGGCCTACCATATATTCAGGATAGCCGCGAAGAAAAGTGATTGCAAGAAAAAACATTAAAAAAGGGCCAATAACCCAGTTTAGAATTAGTGAAACCGATAAAACTCTGACATCTTTAAATACCTCACCCATTTTTTCGTACTTAACTTTTGCCAATGGTGGGTACATCATCAGTATCAAACCTATGGCAAGCGGAATATTGGTGCTGCCGCTTGAAAAAGAATTGATAAAACCAGCAGAGGAAGGAATAAAAAATCCGACAGCAATGCCTGTCCCCATTGCAACAAAAATCCATAGGGTGAGGAAGCGGTCTAAGAAACTAAGTTGTTTCCTTTCGCTGACGGGTGCGCAATTATTTGCAGACATAATAAAGTAGGGGACTAGGTGTTTATTTTTAAAGATGGGTTTGCACAAAATTCAATGAATACACCTTAATCAGGTCGCGGACCCTTCTAAACTCATCCATAACTTCTTCAATTGACCCTGTTGCCTTTGCCGGATCAGGGAAATTTTGGTGTAAACGTTCTACCTCACCTGGAAAAAAAGGACAAGCTTCACTGGCGTTGTCACAAACGGTAATCACGTAGTCAAACGGGATCAACATATATTCATCCACATGGTTAGAAGTGTGCGCTGAAATATCAAGGTGGTCTTCTGCCATGGTAAGAATAGCTTTTGGGTTTACACCATGTATCTCTATTCCTGCGCTGTAGATATTTGCTTTATCGTCAGCAAAATGGCGCAGGTAGCCTTCGGCCAGTTGGCTGCGGCAGCTGTTGCCTGTACATAGTATTAGTATATTCTTCATCTGGTTATTCTTATATTATTCAGTACCTGCAATCCTGCTTCTTCTTTCCAAAAGGTGCACATCACGCCATACGCCATGTTGTTTCCCAAGTTTCTCTCTAAGGCCAACAATCCTGAATCCTAATTTTTGATGTAATGCCAGGCTTGCCTGGTTTTCGGGAAATATGCCTGCCTGTAAGGTCCATATGCCTTGTATTTCACTTTCGGTTATTACGTGCTGCAGCAATTGGTAACCTACCTTGCGTCCTCTAAATTCCTCTGAAATATAGACACTTACCTCCGCAACACCAGCATAAACACACCTCCCGGAAATTGGTGTTAATGCAATCCATCCTGCAACCTGATTATGGTCAACAGCAACATATCGTAAGTTTTTTAAATGGCCTTTATCCCAGTCTTCCCATAAAGGGGCCTCTGTTTGAAATGTTGCCTGTCCGGTTGCTATGCCCTCCAGGTAAATGTTTTTAACTTCCGTCCAGTCTTTTGCTTCAAGTTCCCTGATATTGATCATATAATAATTTTGATAGTGATTATATAATAATTTAACAGCAGCCCGAGCCGGGTGTACATACAGCTCCTGATACTGCAAGGTTTTTCAATTCTATCTTAGGCTTTTCGGGTGCACAACATTCTTCGCCCGTATCGGTTGTACCGCAAGTTCCACCTCTTTCAATCGCTTTACATTGTACAGCATCTGGACGCAAGTCGATAATCAGGTTGTCCTCAGAAATGATAAAATTGTTTGGGAACATTTGCCTGGTATCAAAATCTGAATTCCCAAACTCAACTTTAACAATGCCTATAGGATTTAAAGGCAGTGACTTCTCGACCAGGTTAATAATTGACAGGGCTTTACTTACCTTCATTGCTCTTTCCTGTTGCTCAGCCACTGGTTCCCACAGTTGTACAATAATTTCTGTCCAGCTATTCATCACACCACCACAGTCTACTGAAACAATAGGGGCTTGTTTGATTTCAGTGATATGATACGATGCATCTACCAGTTGATTCGTTGCATATTGAAATTGCAATGTGAGGTCAGCTGAGCTTTCCAGCGTTTCTTTAAACGTTTTCCAATTTATGGCTTCTGGCTTGTTCATGATTAGTAAGTTTATTTAGTATTGTAATATTACGATGGCTTCGCCCAAATTTTTTTAACAGCAATTCGCTTTTAAGCTGTAAGTGCCAAAAAAGCCCGACAGCTGTTTTTGCAGATCATCCCAAGCAATTGGATTAATACAATAACATACAGAAACACCATCAATAGTGCCCTGGATTAAGCCAGCCGTTTTCAGCTCTTTTAAATGTTGGGAAATAGTGGCTTGCGCCAAACCCAGCTCCTCAACTAAGTCTCCGCAAATGCAGGCATTGCTTTTAATAATATGTTGAAGGATTGCAATTCTTGCCGGGTGGGCCATTGCTTTCAACAATATTGCAAGCTTGTTCTGTTCTTCTGTGAATATCTCTGTTTTTGTAGTTCCCATCGTATATATTGCAATATTACGATGAATTAATTAGGTATGCAAAATTAATTCAAATTAGAAATGATTATGGGAAAGGATTGAGCAAGGAAACTATGCATCACTGCGATAATTAGGTGTATGGTTTTTTTTAACTAAGTTTGCGGCCTTATAGTTCTTTAATTATTTCTTCATCAACCGTTATAGGTTCTGCTTAACTGCAGATGAATAGGGAATCGTGTTTGAATCACGAGCTGTCGCGCAACTGTGTATAACATCAATGTTATTAGCCAGATACCTGCCTATTTTGTATTGACAATGCTTTCGCGAAAAGAAGCCTTGGTCAGATTTGATTTGTATAAACCTCCTTTGGCAGTAGCTGAAGTAGCCTATCCGGATTTCTCTTCCCATTTTTCTTAAGGCATTGCGAAGTTTTAGCTTTTGAGAGCTTTTAACCGATTTTTTCATTTAATCCTTTAAAAGAAATGCTAATGCAAAACTATGGCTGCCAGATAACCGGCAGTTACGTTCAGTTAAAAAAAGACAACTGTGAAAGGCAAATGCCAGCAGCAGTAATTGTAAACCCTGGTCAAATATCCCTTTCGTATGAATAGAAAAGCTATGATAATGGTATGCATGCTGGGCACTGCATTTTACAACGAGTCTGACGCACAGGACAAAAAAACAAAACTTGCTAAAGATTCAGTAAAATACGACCTGAACGAAGTCAACATCAATTCTAACAAACAGGGCAGGAGCACCCTTAAGTTAAATGCCCCATTAAAACAAATACCTATTACGTTCAATTCGATCGGCAAGACCATCCTCGATGATCAGGGGGTAGACGATTTTCAGTCGGCATTGAAAAATGTTAGCGGTGTAAATCCCGTAGAAACATATGGAGGTTTCCAGCAGTTTGTAATCAGGGGTTTTACAGACTATCTAATGTTGATAGACGGCTTTAGGGATGAGCGGCAGAATGTGTCGCAAAGTGCACCAATGAGCAGTACCGCATCGGTAGATCATATTGAGGTAGTTAAAGGCCCGGCGTCGGTATTGTTTGGTCATTCCGCTTTGGGTGGGATTATCAACGTAATAAGAAAACAGCCCACAACTATTCCTACGTACGACTTTTCTATTGGCTACGGAAGTTACAATACAAGGAGGATGACAGCAGGTGCCGGTGGCGCAATTACTAATAAATTAAGCTACCGTGCCGATTTTGGGATTTCTGATCAGGATGGATGGAGAAAGGCCGGTTTTAGCAAAGCGAACGGGTACCTGGCTTTGAATTATGCTATATCTGCCAATGACCAGCTGCAGTTCCAGGTCGGTGCATCTAAAGACGACTATCAGCTGGATGCTGGTATTCCTACAATTAATGGAGCTATCCCTGATGGTGTGGCTCTTTCTACGCGATACAATACGCCACAGGACAGGATGAGGTACGATCGTAAAGATTTCCAGCTAAGGTACAACCACAGCTTTTCGCCAGATACGAAATTAACGGAGACTATTGCCTACGCCACTGATGCCTACCATTATTTTTCGTCTGAAACTTTATATTTAAATCCCACTCAGGATTCGGTAAACAGGGAATTCTTTTATTTCAATACGCGTTTAAAGCCGCTTCAGAATACGCTTGAACTAAGTTCTGTGCTTAAAACCGGCGCTGTTGAGCAAAGGTTTACGTTTGGCAACTCCTTAAACTACCTGAACTGGAAACAATTCAGGGATTCGGGACTGCCGGGCGTGACTACTGTAGACCTGATCAATCCTGTTGAAACGCAACCCAGCATTGTACTCCACAACGATACGCGTAGAACAATGAGCGAATTCTCTACATCATTTTATTTGCAGGACTGGATTAACTTTACCACTAAATTGAAAGCCTTAATTGGTTTGCGGTACGACTATTTCAAAGGAGAGTACCGTACGGATAAGCTGGATAGCTCAAATGGATATGTTAAAGGTTTAGAAACGGACAGAACTTCGGATGCGCTAACTTATCGTTTTGGACTTGTTTACGAACCTGTAAACGCGGTAAGCATATATGGATCTTACTCCAATTACTTTAAACCGGGACGGCAGCTTCCTGTAAATGATATCGTACTTAAACCAGAAAGAGGTGCAATGGCAGAGCTTGGGGTAAAACTCCAAATCAATGAACAGCTTAGTTCCACCACAAGTATATACCATATCAGCAAATCAGACATCATCATTGGAAAGGGCGCTGGCATATTTGAACAGGCAGGAAAAGCTGTTTCTAAGGGCATAGAAGAAGATCTGACTTACACACCAAATGTCCATCTTTCTGTCACAGCCGGATACAGCTATACCGATGCACGTTTTAAAGATTATGTTCAGTCTGCAACAGTAAATTTAAGCGGTAAAAGGTTGTATTATGCGCCAGACCACCAGGCCAATCTTTGGGCTACCTACCGTTTTGCCAAACGTTTGGAAGATAACGGTTTCCGTATATCCTTTGGAGGCAATTTCACAGGGAAAAGTTTTGCAGACAATCAAAATGCCGTGAAACTTCCAGCCTATACCATTGTTAACGCTGCGCTGCACTATCAATTTAAACATGCAGACATTGGGTTAAACGTAAACAATGTGTTCAATAACACGCAGTATTTTGTTTCGGCGATTAACGATAATCAACTCTATCCGGGTAAACCGGCAAACTACCTGGCATCGGTAAGATATAAATTTTAGTAACATGAGTTTTCTTTCCATTACCCGGCCTTTGCTGGCCGGTATTTTACATTCTTTTGAGCCCGACCATATTACTGCAGTATCTGTTTTAGCCTCAGAGCAGGCCATCAGGAAAAAAAGAATTTCTTGGGGAGTGATCTTCAGGGCTTCACAATGGGCTTTGGGACACTCTGTTACTCTGCTCATTTTTGGTGCTATAGCGCTGATATTTAAAGCATCATTGCACCAGTATGTTACCAATATTTCTGAGTGGGCGGAAATAGCCGTTGGCCCAATAATGGTTCTTTTGGGAATAAAGGCAATCAGAAGCAATTACAAAATGGATCAAATGATACGCGATAATGAACAAACAGTTGGGCATAACCATGTATCTTCCAGTTCTGTCCATTTACATGGAAAAAATGGCGAAGTGATTGAAATGAAGCCCTTAACACGTTCTTTCTGGGTAGGGATGATCCACGGGCTGGCGGGAACGGGAGGCGCACTAACTACCGCATTAGTAATCAGTGCTTCCACCATCCAGGCTTCAATTATGGTGCTGGTGATAGAATCTGTAGGAATCATCCTAACAATGAGTATTTACAGTTACGTTCTGATTTCTACCATGAGCAGGTACCTCAAAAAGAACATGGCAGTTTTTAAGTGGATAAACGGTATTGCCGGTTTTGGTTCCGCCACTGTTGGCTGTATATTAGTTTACAAGGTTATAGCTGCCCATTATGCTTTATAGAGGCCATCACCGCAAAATTGTTGGACTTGTAAATACAATCTGTTTCGGTAAAGCCGGCACTCTCCAGCATTTTTAACTGAGTTTCTAACTTACCAAACTTGTCAAGCTTAATACGTTCGAAAGCGCGGTCAATAGCATCCTGTTCGAGGCCGGAGTTATTGACTGTTTCTTTCCAGTTCGATTTGTAAAAACTGTCAAACCAGGGAGTTCTGCCTTCTACCTGATCGGCATTGATAAAAATTCCCCCTTCATTCAATGCATCAAAAACATATTGATAGAGCAATGATTTTTCATTGTCTTCCAGGTGGTGGATAGCCAGGGCTGAAATGATCAAATCATACTTTTCGGGAATAGGGCCCGAAGTAAAATCGTACTCACTGAATTCAAAATTATCTAATCCTGCAAAGCGTTCTTTTGCAACACTGAGCATATCAGTTGAAATATCAGTCAGGGTAAAATTCAGGTCGCTGCGTTGCTGGTAGATGTATTGCGTAAAAAGTCCTGTACCTGCACCAATATCCAGGACACGCGTTGCCGTGGTAAGTGTTGCGACAATGGGTATGCAGCTGTTATAAAAGTCATTCAAACATGGAATAAGAAATTTTCTTTGTCCTTCGTACTTCTTAGATATACTGTTAAATTGCTCTGTGATACCTGACATAATGTATTTTCTTGTGATACAACTTTAAGGAAAATCATACAGGATTCCAATCATGTGAATAAATAAATCAGCACTCCCGGTCCTAAACAGAAACTCAATAAATACCATATTCGGTAAAAAAAACTCGCTTAAGAATAGTTTAAGCTATGTTATGAAATCGGTTGAATGGACTTTAGCTGCATATTAAATGGGGATTGGTTGGAGGTTGGTTAGGGTAAATATCCAAACTACGTGCTTCCAGCCGATTCACTGCTGAAATCCAACGGGTATTTAAGGGATGTCTAAACTACTTTTAAACTATTTTTAAACAATACGTATGACCCTGCAAAGGCTTAGTTAGTTCTTTGCTTCCCTTCGCTTTAAAAGCTATCTGGTTCAATGCCCTGCGCGGCTAATGCTTTTGTTTAAGATAAGACAAGTCACTGGCGCTTGTAACCATAAACGTTAAATTTCTTATTTTCTGATAGCGAGGTTTTTTTTGATTCTGCTTAATGTTTCTGGCGCTATGCCAAGATAAGACGCAATCAGGTTCTGAGGGATGCGTTCAATAATGTGAGGATTCGAATTTGCCAGTTCAAGATACTTTTCTTCAGCCGTATGGGTGATGGCACTCATCAATCTGCGTTCTTTTGTGACCAGACTGTTTTGATAAAGAATACGGAAATAGCGGTCCATAATAGGAACAGTTAGCGTTAACGCATTGTAATCTGCCAGTGAGATCATCAGCAATTCTGAATCTTCAATCGCGTCAATGTTAAATACCGCTGGTACGCCCGATAAAAAACTGTTAAAATCTGATAGCCACCAGCCTTCCCAACCAAAAATACTCATGTGTTCGTTTCCCTTGTCATCTACATTATAGGTTCGGAGCAAACCTTTGGCTACAAATGTGAGGTGTTTGCAAACATCGCCTTCCTGTAAAAGATATTGCCGCTTCCTCAATCTTTTGGAAACAAAAAAGGTTTTTATCGCTTCTTTATCCAAATCTGTAAGGGTAACTTTTTCCTGTATGTGGCTTAAAAGTACATCAATCATGCTTTGCTGTGGTTTGCTCATAGCAAAGATAAATCTTTAGATTAAACCCGCACCCAAAGCATCAAAACTCTTGATTCAGATCAAGTGTATTAGTTGACGCAGGTCAGCCGCCGGCGGAAGACGCTACCCGTATATTTGTGATACGAACAACAAGAATAATATATAATTGTAAGAACATGGATAAAATAGCATTAGTAGTAGGAGCAAGCGGTATTACAGGTATTAATCTGGCTGAAAAGCTGATTTCAAAAGGCTGGGAAACCTACGGTTTGGCACGCACACCTAACCCTGAGGTTAAAGGTTTGAAGCCCGTTGCGGCAGATCTTTTGGATATCGAAAGCCTTAAAGTGGCCCTGGTTGATATCAAACCTACGCATATATATATCACCACCTGGATGCGTAATGATACAGAAGCTGAAAATATCAGGGTGAATAGTTTGATGATCCGTAACCTGTTAGATGTATTGTCAGAAAGAAAATCCATTGAACACGTTGCGCTGGTTACCGGCTTAAAACATTATTTAGGCCCATTTGAAGCCTATGCAAAGGAAGGCTTTTTGCCTGAAACACCATTACGTGAAGAACATCCAAGGTTGGATGTTGAGAATTTTTACTATGCCCAGGAAGATGAAGTTTATGCTGCGGCCGGTCGCGATGGTTTTACCTGGAGTATTCACAGACCACATACTGTAATTGGTAAAGCTGTTGGTAATGCAATGAACATGGGGACCACCCTGGCAGTATATGCAACAATTTGTAAAGAAACAGGACGTCCGTTTGTATGGCCTGGATCAGCGGCACAGTGGAACGGTTTGTCTGACGTGACGGACGCAAGGGTATTGGCAGAGCACCTGATTTGGGCCTCAACTACCGAAGCAGCGCGCAATGAAGCATTCAATGTTGTAAATGGAGATGTGTTCCGCTGGAAATGGTTGTGGAATCGTTTAGCTGCATATTTTGGCGTAGAAGCGGTTGGTTTTGAAGGTTCAATTAAATCGCTGGAGCAGGAAATGCTTAACGATGCCGGTATATGGCGCGAAATTGCTGAGAAATACCAGTTGAAAGAACTAGATCTAAGCCGTTTGGCAACTGCGTGGCATACTGATCTTGATCTTGGCAGGCCAATAGAGGTAATGACTGATATGTCAAAAAGCCGGAGATTAGGGTTTACTATTTTCCAAAGCACTGAGCAAACATTCTATGATTTGTTTGAGCAGCTGCGTGCAGCGGAGCTTATACCTTCAAACTAAGTTCCGATCCTTGGGAATCTGCTTTAGCTATAATAAAAAAGCCACTCGCAGAGTGGCTTTTTTATGGAATGCTATTGAACTTGAAAACGACTTATCTATGACCAGAATCCTTTCACATGGATATGGGTGTGTCCCATGCTCTTGAGCAACCTGCGCAATTCTGTTACCATTTTATGGTTCCCGATAAGATAAAACCAGGTATGCGCAGTGCAGTAGGCTTGTTCTTTTAGCCAGTTGCTCAGTTCCGAATGGGTAGACATACTGTTCAAAGCAGGCGAGAAGTTATCACTTAATAATTGTCCGGTCTCAGGACTGTTTACCACTACAGCACTGTCAAACCTGCTTACGGGGACAGTTAGCTGCTGAAGGGCCAGCAGGTGCCCGATGCCGCTTGCATCACCAAGGCCCACAACACAATCTGTTGGATGAGGAATTTGGCGGGTACTTTCTGGTTTGAGGTAATAAACGGTATCTCCCGCATGTAACGTTTTTGCCCATCGGCTTCCGGGTCCATCATGACCTGTGTCAACCAGCAATGAGCAGGTTGCTGTTTCAGCGTCCCAGCCAAAAGGTGTATAATCACGGTAACTGAAATCATCTACCCGCAGTTTAATGTACAACACCTGGTTCCAGTTTTGCATATCAACCTCTGGTAAATGGAGTTCAATCTCAACCAGATTGGATGTGCTCCATAGTCGGACTTCCAGTACCTTTCCGGGTTTAAGTATTTGTTTTTCAATAAATTTACCCGCCCTGTTTTTTATTTTTTGTAATATAGATGTTTCCATGTAATAACGAATTTTGATACTACAAAGAAACTGGGTTTTAAGTGCCTGTGAAATAGCACAATCATTGTAATGATAGGACTATTTGCGGTATTTCTCTCTAAAAGTGACAGCTGATGCGCCCGTTGCCTTACGGAAAAAACGAGAGAAATAGGAGTGGTCGTTATAACCAAGGTGATGTGCAATCTCTTTTACGCTTAACTCACTGTAGTATAAGAGACGTTTGGCTTCCATGATCACTTCCTGCTGGATCCAGTAACTTGCGGGGAAGCCGGTTTGTTTTTTAAGTGCTTCACTCAGGTAAGATTCTGAAATATTTAGTAGCGCAGCATAATTAGCAGGACTTTTAGTGGAGCGTAATTCTTTGGTAAGAAGGTTTTTAAACTGGCTGGTGAGCTGCGCCGGGCGGGACGATTTAAGGCTAAGGCCCGCGGACTTTTGATAACATCCCGCTGCAATGACAATGAATGATTGCAAAAGGGAGTGGACAATGCTCAGATAAAGCGGATTGGCTGCATCAGCGTTGTATTTCTCAAAGAGTAGCGAAAGTAAAGTGCAACATTGCCTGAGCTCAGTTTGATCGAGCGAATAAGGCTGCTGTAGCAACAATCCGCCTTCAAAAACGTTTCTGCATTCTTGTGGTACAAGACTGGTATCAACGGCAACGAACCAACCTGAAGCAGCTTCATGTTTCATACCGTGATGCACCTGGCCAGGCAGTACATAGTAAAGTAAGCTTCCTGAGAATTTCACTTCGTTGAAATCAATCATCAAAGAACCTGATCCGTCTTCAAGTAAGAAGAAAATGTAATGATCGTCACGGTGTGCGCCAAGGAGTGATGCATCTTTTTTGAGCTTGTTTTTATCAAAATGCTGAATCTGTAAACCATGAGTAGTTCTGTCCTGCAATAAGTGTATTGGGATGTGATTCATGCTGTAAAGTTAAACATTTGACTTAAATCCGTTATGCTGAGAGGAGGATGTATGATTTGTCACGGTATTTTGGATGAATAATCCGTTGCGTAAATAGATTGACGTGTTAGATTTGTGATATACAACCAAATAATAAACCCTGAGACTGCTTAACGTTATGTAAACGAAGGGCTCTTGCAATAGTATAACCACATGAATCTTAAACGCCTATACTTTTTCCTTCTGGTTTTCACCAGCACTATTGCCGCGGCACAAAATGCACCTGTGAATTTTAAAAACCCTGTACTTCCTGGCTTTAGCCCCGATCCATCAATTTGCAGGGTTGGGGAAGACTATTATCTGGTAAACTCTTCTTTTGTATGGTTTCCGGCTATTCCTGTTTACCATAGTCGCGACCTGGTAAATTGGAAACTCATCGGGCATGGTATGACAAGGCCTGCACAGCTCAATTTGAATAACGTGAAAGATAAAGATGGAATCTGGGCGGTAACCATTAGGCATCACGACGGTCTGTTTTATCTGATTGGTACTGCTTCCAAGTCTGGCGGCAACTTTTACATGACGGCGAAAGATGCTGCTGGCCCATGGTCTGACCCGGTTTGGTTAAAGGATGCACCTGGTATTGATGCCTCTCTGTTATGGGATGATAATGGCAAGTGTTATTACACTGGCAACCGCTTTGACTTTGACAAAACATGGCCGTCCCAGTGTGCAATATGGCAACAGGAGTTGGACCTGAAAAAACAGGCCCTCATAGGTGAACGTAAAATACTTACTTATGGCTACGCAAATAATGCTGCAAGCACTGAAGGTCCTCATGTTTATAAGGTTGATGGTAAATACCTGCTTCTGGTGGCCGAAGGAGGAACTGATGATTACCATGCCATATCTGCACATCACAGCAATAACGTATTCGGACCGTATATTGCCGATAAGATAAACCCGGTTTTGTCACACCGCCAGTTAGGTAAAGATTATCCTATCCAGGCAGTTGGGCATGGTGACCTGGTTCAAACGCAAAATGGCGATTGGTGGGCAGTGGTTTTGGGAAAAAGGGTGGCGGAAGGCGATTTTGCGCTTACCCGTGAAACGTTCTTATGCAAAGTAAAATTTGAAAATGGTACGCCCATCTTTAATGCTGGTTACGGGAAAGTGCTGATGGAGCAGCCCAGACCAGATTTACCCTGGACGCCAGTAAGTCCTGATCCTGAGCGTGATGAATTTGAAGATAGCACACTGGCCCTAAAGTGGCATTTCATACGGGTGCCAAAGAATAAATGGTACAGCTTATCTGGCGGCCAGCTAAAGCTCAAACTGCAGCCGGAAATTGCAGATAGCCTTGTGAACCCGGCCATGATTGTACAGAAATTAACGGGTGGGGAATTTGAAGCGGCAACCAAACTGACCTTTAAAACAGAAAAAAGCAACGAGCAGGCTGGTTTGGTCATTTACCGCAATAGCGATAGTTATTATATGTTGTTAAAAAGTAACTCTGCCCTTATGCTCATCAGAAAAACCGGAGGAAAAAAAGAGGTCATTGCCACTGCAGCATATACTGCATCAGAAGTTTATTTAAAAGCCATTGCTGATCATGGAAAGCTAAAATTTAGTTTTGGCGCGTCAGCTAATCAGATGACAATGATTGGAGAGGACCAGGATTTAAAAGTAATTGCAGAAAGTGCCGTCAACAGGTTTAATGGGCCCGGAGTTGGTGTCTATGTTAGCAGTAATGGCAAAACATCAAGCAGCAGTGCAACATTTGACTGGTTTAGTTATAAGTTGATGAATTAACCGGTCTCCTGGGCACTTAAGGCTTTCCTGGTAAATTCAGATGGCGACAAGCCAAAATGGGCTTTGAAGCACTTTCTAAAGTAATCTGTATCGGTAAAACCTACCATGAACGAAACTTCGTTCACATTAAACTTTTTATTTTTCAGCAAATCACCAGCCCGTTGCAACCTGATGTTTTTGATCAGCTCTACGGTACTCATACCTGTGAGTGCCGTCATTTTCCGGTAGAGCTGTGTTTTACTTAGCCCAATTTGGTCACAAATGTGGTCAATACCCAGTTCTGGATCTTCCATTCTTGCGTTAACGAAGTCCAACACCTTTTTTAATAATTTTTCATCCGGAGAGATAGGCTCGTCGGCTGTAGATTGTATACTTAACTTTTTTTTGTACTTTTCACGAAGGGTTTCTCTTACGGCCAATAAGTTTTTTATCTTTAATGAAAGCAGTTTCAGGTTGAATGGTTTGGTAATGTAATCGTCTGCACCGGTTTCTATTCCTGCCAGCTGGTATTCAACTGTTGACCTGGCTGTGAGCAATATAACTGGGATATGACTGGTCAGGATTTCCTTCTTCAATTTCTTGCACAATTCCAATCCGTCCATTTGTGGCATCATCATATCGCTTATGATGATATCAGGGCTCCGTTCCTGGGCAATTACTAATCCCTCATAGCCATTTGATGCTTCATATATCTGATAGTCTGATTGAAAATAATGTTTAAGGTATGTTCTCAGTTCTGCATTGTCTTCTACCAACAGCAGCAGGGGCAATTTGCTGTTATGTTGTTTCATTTCATTTGAACTGCCGCCGCTGTTATCTTCAGAATGCTCATCAGAAATATCCGTACCGTTGTATGTAACCGGGAGAAATGTTTGTGTATTTGGTATACTGTTCAATGCAGGCATTGGCAGGCTAACTGTAAATACTGTGTTTATTCTACCACTATTGTCTCTTCCGCTTTTTACCGAAATATTGCCTCCATGCAGCTCTACAAGTGCTTTGGAATAGGCGAGACCCAGTCCCGTTCCACCTGTTTTGTTAGTGCTAGCTTGTTGGAAAGGCTTAAATATTCGCTCAAACTCATCTTCTGGAATAACAACTCCATCGTCAGCTATTTCAATTACGGCCCAGGCTTTCGCATCAGCGGTAACCTGTGTTAAGCTAGCAACAATTTTTCCGCCTGGAGCAGCAAACTTAAAGGCGTTGGAAAGTAAATTGTACAACACTTTTTCCAGCTTATCATGGTCGAACGCGATGTGGAATTCAGCTCCTAAAGAATGATAACTGAGTGAAATATTACGTTCTGCTGCTAATTGAAGAAACGATGCTAAAACTCGTTCAACAAAATTGTCCAAATTACCCTGTTCAATATTTAACAGCTCATGACCTGCTTCCAATCGGCGGATATCAAGCAACTGATTGATTAGCCTAAGCAGGCGGTCGCCATTTTTTTTCATCGTGTTCAGCTGTGTGGCAATGAAGCCTTTATCGTCGCTGTTCATCATTAGCCTTTCAATCGGCGCCAGGATTAACGACAATGGGGTTTTAATCTCGTGAGAGATATTAGTGAAGAACTCTATCTTGTTCTGTCGTAGTTCCAGCTCTTTCTGATTGAAAATGGATTCATAATTCAGGCTCATTTTTAGCCTGTCATACCTCAATGAATAATAGAATACAGTATATAACACCACGACCAGCAAAATTGCATATATAATATATGCGGCGGTGCTACTCCACCATGGGGGCATAACTATGATCTGGA
>Ga0247816_10000473_pt1 | contig 22493 bp, 14 predicted proteins | sample UWRJL209509C1_FD_179930 | JGI IMG/M metagenome (GOLD analysis project Ga0247816, IMG submission 179930) | Plant litter microbial communities from Arlington Agricultural Research Station in Wisconsin, United States - UWRJ-L209-509C-1 | ecosystem: Environmental > Terrestrial > Plant litter >...
AATTTTTCAACGATAATAGCCTTAACTCTTGAAGCAATATCAGACATAATGTTATAATTTAATGGGTTAAATAATTCAGTGCAAAGAAAAATAAATTCTAACACATTTCAAATGTTTTTATTTCTCTGTCAATTTTAATGTTTTTATTCCAAACTGAAAAACAAAATTAGTTTTATAATTTCGTATCCTAAAATCTTATTCGTCCTACTTTGAACAAAACCTACTTAAAACTTTCGCTGGATCTCGATTTTGTACTGATTGCCATCACTGCATCCCTGAAAGATTATGTGTTCTGCCATCAGATCAATACCAGGCTCAATATGAACTTCGAGAAGGTTGAAGATCACGAGGTGTTTTTCAATATTGACGAGCCTCCACGCGCTTTTTCAAAATATTATTTTTATGTGGAGGAAGGTGACAATGAATTTTTTATTCTGAACAACCGGAATGGTGAAGGTTTTCTGATTCCGGAGATGAATAAGGTCGATTTTTTTATGATCATCCACGCTTACATGGATAAAGATGATGTGAATTATATCCTTGCAGGGCTCAATAAACTGCCTGATATTCAGGTAGCTGTGAGAATAGAGCCGGTCAAATTGAAATCAAGGGAGAATTTGGTAATGTAAATTTTATATACAAGGTGTATTAAATACACTATATTTGAAGCTTACATTATTAGTTAAATAACAAAAATAACAAGACTAACATTGGTTTTTTCATCTAAAACCCCCATTTTGTTGGTCAGTAACAAATAAAAGTAATTTCAATGAAACCCTTTCATTCCAGAACAAAAATTGTAGCCACGCTAGGTCCAGCCTCGGCTAAACCAGATGTTTTATATAGCATGTTTAATGCCGGATTAGATGTCTGCAGACTTAACTTCTCTCACGGTTCACAGGCCGATCACCAGGAAGTGCTTGACACCATCCGCTCGATCAACAAAAAATACAACTATAACGTTGGTATTTTAGCTGATTTGCAAGGTCCTAAAATCAGGATCGGTATGGTTAAAGACGGTGGAATACAATTAGTTAATGGAAGTCGTACAGTCATCACTACCAAAGAATGTATTGGTAATGAAGAACGTATTTATATCACTTACACTACTTTTCCTAAGGACGTAAAACCAGGAGAAATTATCCTTTTGGATGATGGTAAACTGCAAATGAGGGTTATCGAAACCAACCTTGAAGATGAAGTAATCTGTGAGGTTGTTCATGGTGGTATCCTGACGTCAAGAAAAGGGGTAAACCTTCCAAATACTAAGGTTTCTATTCCTTCTTTGACTGTTGAAGATCGTAAAAACCTTGAATTTGTTCTGGAAAACGATGTAGACTGGATCGGTCTTTCTTTCGTGCGTAATGCTGCTGACATTGTTGAATTGAAAGAAATCATCAAGGCCAGAGGTAAACATGCAAGGGTAATCGCTAAAATTGAGAAGCCAGAAGCTATCGCGAATATCGATGAAATCATTGCGGTTTCTGATGGTATCATGGTTGCCCGTGGTGATCTTGGTGTTGAAATGCCGATGGAAGAAGTTCCATTGTTGCAAAAAATGATCGTTCAGAAATGTATCGCTGCTTCTAAACCAGTGATTATTGCTACCCAGATGCTGGAAAGTATGATCACTACGCCTCGTCCAACACGTGCTGAGGTGAATGATGTAGCCAACTCGGTATTGGATGGTGCAGATGCAGTAATGCTAAGCGGAGAGACTTCTGTAGGAGAGTTTCCACTGATTGTTATTGAAACGATGCAAAAGATCATTCAAAACATCGAAACAAACAACTATCCTTTCAACGTAGATAAATACCTGAAACCAAAATCTGAGACTTTCTTAAGTGATGCAGTTTGTGATTCAGCTTGCTTTTTAGCAAAACAAACCAGTGCTGTTGGTATTGTTTCCATGACGGTAAGTGGTTATACTGCTTTTGAAATTTCAAGTCACAGGCCAAAAGCATTGACTTATATCTTCACAAACAATCAGCAACTGATCAATACACTGGCATTGGTATGGGGCGTTCAGGCCTTTTATTATGACAAGTTTGAGAGTACTGATGAGACCATTTTAGATGTAAATGATCTATTGGTAAAAATGAAACTTGTTAAAAAGGGAGATACTTTAATCAATACTGCTGCTATTCCGATGGAAAGCAAGGGTAAAACCAATATGGTAAAAGTTACTGTTATTGATTAATCTACTTTAAAATCAAAAAAAATACTACTTTTGCAACCCGTAATTGGAGAGGTGTCCGAGTGGTTGAAGGAGCACGCCTGGAAAGTGTGTATACCTCAAAAGGGTATCGAGGGTTCGAATCCCTCTCTCTCCGCGAGTAAGCAAAGTATATCTTATAAAAGCGCTTTAAACATCTGTTTAAAGCGCTTTTGCTTTTAGGGAATCTCATATCCAACAAAAAATCGTAATATTCTGGTACAATGTTCAGTGTCCATTGATGGCACCCTGGCAATGGAAATGCCAGGGCATACCAACTATAAAAATAGCACCACATTCTACTAAATTCTTGATATTAAGGGATTTCAAGATATGTCAATAGATAAGATTAAGCTAATAACGATCTGATTATTTGTGTTACTACTCAATTGTGATTTTTTAAGTTACAAAGTGGATTTTTAAATGGGTCCTTATCCTAAAGATGCACACTGATGAAGTGCTATTTTTTATTGAGTACTTTCCCTTTCCACATGTGGAATTTACTGTAAAAGTTTTCAAAATCAATCGGTTTGCTGATATAATCATCCATGCCTGCATTCAGACAGGCCATTTTATCTTTTTCGTACGCAGCAGCCGTCATGGCAATGATTACAGGACGTTCATCCGCATAGTCCTTGATAATCTGTGCGGTGGCTTCAAATCCATCCATATCTGGCATCTGTACGTCCATAAAAATGATATCATACGTTTGCCTTCTCAAAGAACTAAGTACTTCCAGTCCATTTGATACCACATCACAACTGTAGCCAATATTTTTAAATGCCCTGATGACTATTTTTTGGTTGATCATGTTGTCTTCAGCAACCAGGATGCTTATCTTTTCTATCTCCGGTTCCGGTTCCGGATCTGGAGATAGCAGTATTCTTTCTGCCTTTTTCTCTGATAAACGTATCGACAACACCTCAATCAGCATCTTCTGGAAATAGGTAGGCTTTATCGGCTTGTCAATCACCGCCGCAAACAACTGGTGTTCATCTGCCTGTTTGGATGGCAGGTTACCGGCCGAACTGAATAGGATCAATGGGGTTTTCGTTCGTTTTTTTAATTCATGTGCTACCTCAATGCCATTCATCTCTGGCATCAAAAGGTCAATTACAATCACGTCGTAGTTGTTTCTTTCTAGTCGCTCAAAAGCCTGTAAGCCACTTTCTGAAGTGTCAGCGTGCATTCCCCACTGCTCACAATGTGTTTTTAGGATGAGCAGGTTGGTTAAATTATCATCAATAATCAGTACCGATTTTCCATTAAGGTCTTTCTGTACCACTATCTGTTTAAAGGTCTTTACCTGTGCTTCGGCACTAACCAGTATGGTAAACTTAAATGTGGTACCCTCATTTACTTCGCTTTCTACCCATATCCGGCCCTGCATAATCTCCACCAGCCTCGAGCTGATTGCCAATCCAAGGCCCGTACCACCATATTTACGCGTGGTAGAAGAGTCTACCTGTGAAAAGGAATTGAAAAGCTTGTGTATTTTGTCTGCGGGAATACCTATTCCTGTATCTTTTACCGTAAACAACAGCTCATATTTGGTGTCATTTTTGGAATGAATGGATATACTGGTGAGCACTTCACCCTGCTCAGTGAACTTGATCGCATTGGATACCAGGTTTACCACAATCTGACGGATACGGGTAATATCACCTATAATTTCCAGGGGAACGTTCGGATCAATCATATAAAGCAGGTCAAGCTGTTTTTCCTGGGCCCTCACTGCAAGCAGGTCGTAGGTTTCTTCAATAATCTTGTGAATAAGAAAGGGATATTCTTCCAGCTCCAGTTTACCTGATTCAATTTTTGAGAAGTCAAGTATTTCGTTGATGATCTCCAGCAGCGAATCGGCACTTACCCTGATTGACTCTACATAATCATGTTGTTCTTCTGACAGCCTCGTATTGTTCAGCAGACTTGTCATTCCCATAACGCCATTCATCGGCGTCCGTATTTCATGGCTCATGTTCGCCAGGAATTCAGATTTTGCCCGGTTTTGCTCTTCAGCAAGGTTGGTTTTTTCCTCCAGTTCTATGTTCAGTTCTTTCAGATGCCTGTCTGTTAAGTATTTATCCGTGATATCTTCAAAGATCCACAGCATGCCGCTGGTATGTTTAGAAGCCGTAGGCGTGCAGCATACGTTTAATATCAGGTTCTCCGGAGCTGAATAAATCCATTGCCAGTTATCTATTTTTTTATCTTTAGATTGAAATAGCTCCAGTCCGCGTTTAAAGATATCATCCTTGTTATCTGCAGAGGTGCGGAGGTTTTGCATTGCAGTAGCAAGCAACTCGGGCGAAACAATCCCTCCCGGTATCTGAAAAAGGCGGGCAGCGTGCTCGTTTACCCAGCTATTCTGTCCCGAATCGTCAATAAATGCAATACTTTGCGGCACCGCCTGCAGTATAGAGTTAAAACGGGCCTTTATTTCTTCCAGTGAGTAATGTGTACGTGACAATTTAACCGTTTCCCTTGTTCTTGATAAACAGGCTTGTATAAACTCTTTAAAATCCTCCGTGAAATCAAAAGGTGTTTCCCACATTAAAATCAGACAGGCCTCGATATCAATTTCATTGACTGGTAAAAGGGCAATGGCAGCAGCATTCTGGAAAAGTGCCAGCTGGTGTTTGTCAAGATTACCAAAGGGCCTGTTAACGTAAACAGGCTGGTCTTTACCCTGCACAATAGACATCACAGATGGGTCTATATAATTACCGCTGTCAATCCCGGTTAAATAAAAGATATGTGCCGATAGCTCATCATCCTTCCTGATAATTACCCCGCGGTCTGCCTCTGAAAGTAATTTCAACTCGATCATGTGGGTCCGCATAATCGTAATCCATTCTTCGTAATCGTCAACCTGGTTTTCCCTGCCAATGAAGGTGAGGGCTTTCTTGGCCCAGTTTATTTCTGTCGGATTCATTTCGATGGGATATTATAAAAATGCTTTGATGGCGGAAACAATTTCCTCAGGGGCGCAAATTTGCGGAAAATGCCCTTTAGCATTCACATATTTCAATGTGCTGTTAATTATATTTTTATGGAGATAGGCCGCCACTGTGGCAGGTACGGCAATATCATCCTCACTTTGAATGAGAAGTACTTCCTTTTGTAATTTGTTCAATTCCTCCCTGATATCAGATTGGAAAATAACCCTGGCTACCGTCAGCGCTATATCAGGGCGTATATCTGCCAGTGTGCGCGCAAAATTCCTTGTCAGCTCTGGCCTTTCCGGATTGCCCATTGCTGCTGCAGAAAATCCACTCACCCAGGCATAATAGTTATTGGTCATGCTTTCGTACATATCATCAAGCACTGGCTGATTAAAACCACCTATATAACCCTCGTCATCCAGGTACCTGGGCGATGCACCTATAAATACCATTTTTGAAAAATGGGCCGGTGCTTTCACTGCAGCCATTAAAGCAATCATTGAACTTACCGAGTGTGCAATAACAATTGCGTTTGTTAACTGCAGTTCTTCTGCTATTGCTAGTAAATCATCAGTATAACTTGAAATGGTATTGTATTTTATCGGGCTGTAGGCTTTAGGGTCTGAATTTCCACCGCCAACATTATCGTACAAGACCAATCTGTAGTCGTCTTCGAACGACTTTTTCACCGTATTCCAGGACGATTTATCAGTTCCGAAACCATGGGCAAAAATAAGGGTGTCAGGGGCATCAATATTACCTTCTATCGTAACATTGTTTTTAATTAGGGAAGCTGGAACCATTTATCGGGCTAATTAGCTGTTAAAAATCTACGGAAAGTATTCGGCAGTAAAATACCTATAATTCTTCATGAAAAATATTTTATTCCCTAAATAACCAGATGAAATAGTTGATTTTAACCATAATAGAGGTAATTATTCTCCAATTAGGCCAGTGTTGTCTTTTAGCGAAACCCCTGACAATTTTCTGCGGAATGCTTCCTGTGTAAGGTAAAAAATCTTTCTTGCTGCCAACTCAAATGAAAGGCCACCCGGTCTGATATTGGAAACGCAATTTCGTGATTCATCGGTTAGACCGGGCCGGGGCTGATAGGTTAAGTAGGCGCCGATGCTGTCCGCAGAGCTTAGCCCTGGCCGTTCACCAATCAGCATCACACATAATTTGGCCTGCAGGGCATTGGAAATATGGTCCGACAAAGCTACGCGGGCCTGTTCTGCCAGGCACACTGGGGCAAGCCGGTATCCCATTCCTTTAAGTAGTGGAAGCAGGGCACCAATAAGGGGAATTCCATTTTTGTTGATGGCATTTGCCGATAAACCATCGGCAAGGATGATGGAGACATCGCAATCGGCCGACTGTGCTTTTAACAATTGAGCAGAGCTGTCGTCCGGTAGCCTGCCCAGATCAGGTCGCTGCAAATACTGCTCCCTGGTTTCTGCCCTGCTTTTCACCTGGATAACAGGCAGGTCAAGGTGCTGAAGGCCCATAATTAACCGTTCGTGGTCCAGCATAGAATATACCGCGTCCCGCGCGTGCGCATGCGCAAGTTTGAACGCCAGTGATTCACTGAGCGGGATGCTATCGCCCACACGCCCAAGGGCTATCCGTGCGGCCGTAAAAGCTTTCAGTGATTCCCATGAATCTGGTGTTTTCAGCGGTATAAGATCCATGACAATTAAAATAAATGATCAATCAATTTACTCATCCCGGGGTTATGACTAATTTTTCCCTGATCATCAATAATACCCTGCCTCAGTAACCAACCTTCAAATTCGGGTGCGGGTTTCAGTCCAAGTACCTTCCTCAGATATAGGGCGTCATGAAAAGAGGTAGACTGGTAGTTGAGCATAATATCATCAGAACCGGGAATACCCATTACAAAATTACAGCCCGCTACGCCCAAAAGTGTCAGCAAGTTGTCCATATCGTCCTGGTCTGCTTCGGCATGGTTGGTATAACATACGTCAACGCCCATTGGTAATCCAAGTAACTTTCCGCAAAAATGGTCTTCGAGTGCTGCCCTGGTAATCTGTTTTCCGTCATATAAATATTCAGGACCAATAAACCCCACTACTGTATTTACCAACAAGGGATTGTATTTTCTGGCAACTGCATAGGCACGTGCTTCACAGGTTTGCTGGTCCATGGCATGGTGCGCATTAGCAGACAATGCACTTCCCTGTCCGGTTTCAAAGTACATCACATTGTTTCCTATTGTGCCCCTATTAAGTGACAAAGTAGCATCGTAGGCTTCATCCAATAATGACAGGTTGAGGCCAAAACTGGTATTTGCGTCCTGGGTGCCTGCTATCGACTGAAAACAAAGGTCAACCGGAGCATTATTATTGATAAGTTCAAGGGTAGTAGTGATATGGCTCAATACGCAGGACTGTATGGGAATATCAAATTGCTGGCGTATGGTATCAATCAGGTTAAGCAAAGTCAGGATGCCTGCCGGGCTGTCGGTGGCTGGGTTAATTCCTATAACGGCATCGCCGCTTCCATACAATAAGCCGTCTATAATACTTGCTGCAATTCCTTTTGGGTCATCAGTTGGATGATTAGGCTGCAGACGCGTAGAAAAACGGCCCCTCAAACCAATTGTATTACGGAAGCGTGTAATTACCTCGCATTTTTTGGCAACAGTAATCAGGTCCTGGTTCCGCATCAATTTGGATACTGCCGCTGCCATTTCCGGGGTTATACCCATTTTCATTGCATGGATGGAGAGCCCATCTGCCTGGTCGCCCAACAGCCAGTCGCGAAATTCGCCAACGGTAAAGTGCGATATTGCAGCAAATGCAATCTGATCATGGCTGTCTATAATTAAACGTGTTACCTCGTCATCTTCATACGGCACCGGTACTTCATTCAGGAAATTTTTCAACGGAACATCTGCCAGAGTAATCTGCGCCGCCACGCGTTCTTCATAACTTTCAGCGCAAATTCCTGCAAGTACATCCCCGCTGCGTAGCGGAGAGGCCTTTGCCATCAGTTCCTTCAGGCTGCTAAACCGGTAAACCCGGTGATGTATGGTATGCTGATACGTCATTTTATTCTTTTAATATGAGTACAACCGGGCTTTCCATTAATATATCATCTTTAATCCTTTCTTTGTGTTTGCCCGTTGCTACGAAAATCAGTAGCGCTATGAGCAGGCCGGCAAAAAAGACACCCGTAAGCAATACATTATAATATATAATAGCAAGCAGGCAAACTATACATAAGATTAAGGCCACAGCAGGAAACACAGGATAAAAGGGTGAGCGAAACGGGCGGTTCAATTCTGGTTCTTTTTTACGAAGGATGAAAAGACTCACCATGCTCATGATATACATCACCACCGCGCCCAGTACAGACAAGATGATTACCTGACTGGTAGTGCCGGTAAACAGGGCTATAAAACTTACGCCGCCACCTGCAATAACAGACCAGTGCGGGGTTTTAAACCGTGGGTTTATCCTGGCGAGTGCCTGAGGCAGGTACCCGCTTCTGGCCATTGCAAAAATTTGCCTTGATGAAGCCAGTATCGTACCATTAAAAGAGGCAATCAATCCAAACAATCCAATACTCGCAAATATTTTGGTCAGGCTGTTTGATTTTCCCAATACAATCCCAATCGCCTCTGGCAGGGGATAATCAATTGCACTCAGGTTTCGCCAGTCGGTTATACCTCCGGTAAGGATCATTACGCCCAGTGCCAGAAACATCAGCGTGGCCAATCCTGACAGGTATCCCTTTGGAATATTCTTCTCAGGATTTTTTACTTCTTCTGCTACCATAGCCACACCTTCGATAGCCAGATAGAACCAGACGGCATAGGGCAGTGCAGCAAATATACCCGTCCATCCAAAGGGCATAGGGTTGCTCAAGTAATTTTCCACTTTAAAATGCGGTGCAACTACGCCCATAAATAGCAGTAGTTCGCCTACGGCAAGAATTGTGATGAAAATGGAAAAGGAGGCGGACTCTTTGATCCCGGAAATATTGATCAGGATAAATACCACATTAAAAAACAAAGCCGATTGTAATGCGGGTACCGATGGATAAAGAAAATGAAGATAGCTGCCCAGCGCAAAAGCGATTGCCGGAGTGGCCAGCAGGAAATCTACCAGGGTTGCATACCCGGCAATCAGTCCGCCAAAAGGCCCCATAGCCCGATAGCTGTAGGCAAAAGCACCCCCTGCATGCGGAATTGCGGTGGTCAGTTCTGTGTAGCTGAAAATAAAGGTCACATACATCACCGTTACAACGAGGGTGGCAATCAGAAAGCCAATGGTCCCAGCCACGCCCCAGCCGTAGTTCCATCCGAAATATTCTCCGGAAATCACCAGGCCTACCGCTATCGCCCATAAATGGATGGGCATTAATGTCCTTTTTAACGTTTCCCCTGCTGGTTTGATCATTTTCAGTTACATAGTTTAGTCCCTGAAATATAATCAAATTTTTCGTAGCTAGGCTACAACGGGTTGCATCCCCATCGCCCGCTGGCGATACGCTGTGGGCGTAAGTCCGGTCTTTTCTTTAAATAATTTGGAAAAATAGAAGCTCGATTCAAACTTAAGTGTGTATGCAATTTCTTTCACGGATAGGTTCGGGTCTGATAACATGATCCGGGCTTTTTCTATTTTCAGTTGTATACTATATTGTCCGGGCGAAAGGCCAGTATAACTTTTAAATATTTTCCTGAACCATGAATAGCCAACCTGCAGTTCTTCGGCGGCCTGCTCAGGGGAAAACGATTTGTCAATGTTAGAACGGAATAACAGCCTTGCTTTATTTACCAGGATTTCCCGGTCTTCGTGCTCTACCGAGTTTTGTTTCAGCGCGGCGTGTAAACTTCCCAAAAGGTGCAGGGCTGCTCCTGAAATCAGTGGTTGATATCCTGTTGTTTCTGTTTTTGTTTTTTCAATAATCGTGTCAAACAAGTTAAATATCAGTTCGTTAAACCCAATGTACAGACATGGGGATTCCGGTCTAAAGAAGCTGTTTTGTACCAGGTTATCTATTATATCACCCTTGAGGCCTATCCAGTACTCGTCCCAACCTGTGTTCTGGTTGGGTTTGTAACGATGACGTTCGCCGGGGAACAGCAATATCACTGTTCCTGCCTTTACCTGTTGGTATTTACAGCTGTCAGACTCAAATATGCCTGTGCCTTTGGTGATATATAAAATCTGGTACTCATCAAGTATACGGCCTGTATTGTAGTTAAAATAGTAGTCGGACGGGTGGGCTATAATCGGATAATTTGCAGCGGGTTCTGTACTGATACATCCGGCGTTTAACACATATAGTCCCCAGTTTTTATCCTCAATACTTAGTGGTAAATACTTATAATAATTGGTCATCAGTTTTATAATTGGTTACGGGCAGAATTCGGAACTAAAATTACTAAGAATTTATGAATCTCAAGGTATTGCCAAAATATATAACTTAAATATCAAAACATACAGGTTTGCCGTTTTCAATAGTGATAGCTTAGCTATACCAAATGTGAACTGTATCATATTCCAGCAGACGGTGGTTCCCGATGAATGGCAGATACTGTTTCGATGACAGCTTTTGAGTTTGACCGTTTATTATATATACATGAGAATACCAAAGAATGCAGTTCTAAAACCAACAGAAATTTTGTTTGGAACTGGGTTAGATAATCAGCGGCGCCGGACCCAGGTGCAAGAATGCCATGCAATGATCAATGAAATACGTTTTACTGTAACAATGCTATGAAAAGAATTGAATCTTTTTACAGAGCAGGACAGTTAAGAACAGTTATGCCAATTTCATCCTTTATACTTGTTTTATTTTTCTAACCAGATATCAGAAAAAATTATGCAGATTATTTTTGGAGTTATATTCCATTTCATCGGAGGGTTTGCCTCTGGTAGTTTTTATATTCCTTACAAGAAAGTTAAGGGTTGGGCCTGGGAAAGCTATTGGATCGTTGGGGGAATTTTTTCCTGGCTGATCGTACCGCCACTGGCTGCTTATTTGACTATTCCTGGGTTTGCTGAGATTATCAGACATACCAGCGGTTCTATTTTGGGACTTACTTATTTCTTCGGTTTACTCTGGGGAATAGGAGGGCTCACTTATGGTTTGGGGGTCCGGTACCTCGGGGTTTCGCTCGGAAGTTCCATCATTCTGGGCCTGAGCTCTGTATTTGGTGCACTTTTGCCTTCTATATACTATGATTTTAATCCAAAAGACGGAAAAGACAGCTTTACGCACATTATTAGCAGTCCATGGGGACAATGGGTAATTGCAGGTCTTTTAGTTTGCGTAATCGGTATTATCCTTTGCGGCAGGGCCGGAATGATGAAAGAGAAGGATCTTTCCAAACAACAGGAAACCAAAGAAAGTGCCGAATTTAAAATCGGGCTTGGACTGGCAGTAGCCATTGTTTCTGGTATACTGAGTGCCTGTTTTGCTTTTGGTATTGACGCCGGTAAGGATATGGCCGATGAAGCCAATAACATCTGGAAAGCATTACACCCGGGGCAGGGCGAATTCCTGTACCAAAATAACGTTACCTATATTATTATACTCTGGGGAGGTTTAACCACTAACCTTTTCTGGTGCATGGTCCTCAACACACGCAACAAAACGTTTGGCGATTACACCAACAAAAAAACACCCCTGCTGTCAAATTATATTTTTGCTGCACTGGCCGGTACTACCTGGTTCCTCCAGTTTTTCTTCTATGGTATGGGAGAAAGTAAACTCGGTAACGGGGCCAGTTCATGGATCCTGCACATGGCCTTCATTATACTCGTGGCCAATGTATGGGGCATTGTATTAAAAGAATGGTCGGCAGTAAGCAAAAAGACCTTCCGCACAATTCTAGCGGGAATTTTGTTCATTATTTTATCAATAATGATCGTAGGTTATGGAAACTCAATTAAATAGTAAAAATTTATAAACATTAAATCATTATGTCTGACGAAAGAGACCGTTTTAAGCACGTAAGTTATTTATGGGACGAAACTGAAGCTGCTAAACTTGCAGGTGACGAAGTTGCGTTATTACTTTACCGCTCGAACTTACTTGGCGCTGACCTGCGCCTAACAAACTATGGTGGTGGAAATACCTCATGTAAGGCCGAAGCTATTGACCCGCTTACAGGCAATACTGCCGAAGTGATGTGGATCAAAGGTTCTGGAGGAGATATTGGAACATTAAAACGCAGCGGACTGGCGGCACTATATGTAGACCGCTTGAGAAGCCTGAAAAATATCTATAAAGGTATTGAAATGGAAGATGAGATGGTGGAGCTGTTTAACCACTGTATCTACGACCTTAATTCTAAGGCGCCTTCTATTGATACACCATTACACGGCTTCCTGCCTTTTAAACATATTGACCACCTGCATCCTGATGCAGCAATCGCTATTGCTGCGGCCAAAGACGGGCAGCAGATTACACACGACCTGTTCGATGGAAAAATCGGTTGGGTAGGATGGCAAAAACCAGGTTTCGACCTTGGATTGCAGTTGAAACAATGTCTGGATGAAAATCCTGGAATTATTGGTATCATGCTGGGTTCACATGGTTTGTTTACCTGGGGAGATACAGCTTACGAAAGCTATATCAACACTTTAGAGGTGATCGAAAAATGTGCCACTTATCTTGAAGAAAACTACGGAAAGAAAGGTCCTGTTTTCGGCGGACAAAAAATCAGCAGCCCTGAAAAATCTGTAAGAGAAGCTCAGGCGGCATTACTTGCGCCTGTTTTGCGTGGATTCTGTTCAAGCGAAAGACACATGGTTGGTCACTTCACTGATGACGCGCGTGTACTTGAATTCATTAACTCTAATGATCTTGACAGACTTGCCCCGCTAGGTACAAGCTGCCCTGACCACTTCCTGCGTACCAAAATCAGTCCGCTGGTATTGGAACTTAGCCCAGACGAAGATTTGTCAGACCCAGCTGTTATCAAAGAAAAACTGGCCCCTGCATTTGTAGCGTACCGTAAAATGTATGCTGATTACTATGAGACCTGTAAACATGAAAACAGTCCTGCGATGCGTGATGCCAACCCGGTTATTATTTTATATCCAGGTATTGGTATGTTCTCTTTCTCAAAAGATAAACAAACTACACGTGTTGCTGCAGAATTCTATACCAACGCTATCAACGTAATGAAAGGTGCTGAGGCGATCTCCGAATATACTTCATTGCCGCGTCAGGAAGCTTTCAACATCGAATATTGGTTATTGGAAGAAGCAAAACTTCAGCGTATGCCTAAACCTAAAGCCCTTTCCGGTAAAATTGCCCTGGTTACAGGCAGTGCAGGCGGAATTGGTAAAGCTATCGCAAAGAAATTTGTAGAAGAAGGTGCTGTAGTAATTATCAATGATAATGATGCCGGCAGACTTGAAAAAGCAGCTGAAGAATTTAAAGGTTTATACGGTAAAGATGCCTACACAACTGCTTTATTGGATGTAACCAGTGGCGATGACATTACAAATGCATTCCACGTTGCGGCGCTTGCTTTTGGCGGAGTAGATATCGTAGTAAATTGCGCAGGTTTATCAATCTCTAAACCAATTGAAGAACATACAGATAAAGATTGGGACCTTTTATATGACGTATTGGTTAAAGGCCAGTTCAAAGTAACACAAGCCGCTGTTGGCGTTATGCGCAAACAAGCAGTTGGTGGTGATATCCTGAACATTGTAAGTAAAAATGCACTGGTATCAGGACCTAACAATGCAGGTTACGGATCAGCTAAAGCAGCACAGTTACACCTGAGCAGATTAAATGCAGCAGAACTTGGCGGTGATAAAATCCGCGTAAATGTTGTAAATCCTGATGCAGTAATATCAGACAGTAAGATCTGGGAAGGCGACTGGGCAGCGGGACGTGCTAAAGCATACGGTGTTAAAGTTGAGGAATTGCCTGCATTTTACGCAAAGCGTACTTTACTTGACAAAATTATCCTTCCGGAAGATATTGCCAATGCATGTTTTGTGTTTGTAGGTGGCTTGTTAAGCAAATCTACAGGTAATGTATTGAATGTGGATGGCGGTGTTGCCATGGCATTTGTTAGATAGTAAATGATTATTCAATAAAATTTAAGACAATGGAAATAGAGAAATATCAGATAGACGCACATAATGAAAAATTAAATGATGCTCACCAGCGTAAGCTTAGCTTTGCTGTCTCTGAAAATGATCGTGTAGAGGAAGTAATCAGTAAGCTCATCAAATTTCAAATCGCTATCCCTAGCTGGGCTTTGGGTAATGGCGGTACCCGTTTCGGACGTTTTTCCGGCGGCGGGGAGCCACGTAGCCTGGAAGAGAAAATTGAAGACGTAGGTCTGCTACACAAACTGAACCAATCAAGTGGTGCTATTTCACTGCATATTCCATGGGATATCCCACAGGATTATGCAGCCATTAGATCTTTGGCCAGCCACCACGGCCTGCTTTTCGATGCCGTAAATTCTAACACTTTCCAGGATCAGGCAGATCAGGCATTGAGTTACAAATTCGGTTCATTGCAACATGTAGATAAAGCCGTTCGTAAACAGGCGATAGACCATAATATTGAAGTTATCCGTCAGGGTGTGGAATTAGGTTCTGATATCTTGAGTATCTGGTTGGCCGATGGTTCTTGTTTCCCTGGTCAGCTCAATTTCAGAAAGGCATTTGAAAATACGTTAGAAAGTATGCATGAGATCTATGCCGCTTTACCAGAAAACTGGAAAGTGTTTGTAGAATACAAAGCTTTTGAGCCAAACTTCTATTCTACTACTTCGGGCGACTGGGGCCAGTCGTTGTTATTTGCCAACAAATTAGGCCCTAAAGCTTATACATTGGTAGATTTAGGTCACCACTTGCCAAATGCAAACATCGAACAGATTGTTTCTTTGTTGCTGATGGAAGGTAAACTTGGAGGTTTCCACTTTAACGACTCTAAATACGGAGACGATGATTTAACCACAGGAAGTATCAAACCATATCAATTGTTCCTGATCTTTAACGAACTGGTTGAAGGTATGGACGCAAAAGGTATGGACCATGCTACCGGCTTAGGCTGGATGATCGACGCTTCGCATAATGTAAAAGACCCTCTGGAAGATTTATTGCAGTCTGTTGAAGCAATTATGCTTTCATACACTCAGGCATTAATGGTAGACAGGGCTGCGTTAACTATTGCACAACAGGAAAATGATGTTGTCCGTTGCCAGGAAATCCTGCAGGATGCTTTCCGTACTGATGTACGTTCAATCGTTCAGGAAGCACGTCTGAGAAGCGGCGGTGCGGCACAACCGGTACAATTGTACCGTGAACTGAAAGTCAGGGAAAAACTCATCGCTGACAGAGGTTTGAAAACTGTAGCAACAGGATTGTAATGAGTGCGCTGCCAGTTATAGTAATTTTTGATGTAGGTAAGACCAATAAAAAGATCTTCCTGTTTGACGAAAATTACAAGATCGTTTTTGAACGGTCTGCCCGCTTTATAGAAACCTATGATGAGGATGGGGACCCCTGTGAAAACCTGGAGAGCTTGAGGCTTTCTGTTTACGATTCTTTGCGCGAGGTACTCAAGCGCAAAGAATTCGAAATTAAAGCCATTAACTTCTCCACTTATGGGGCCAGTTTCGTCTATATTGATGAATATGGAAAACCACTGGCGCCGCTGTACAATTACCTGAAAGCATATCCTGAAGATATCAAAAATGAATTTTATCAAAAATACGGGGGTGAACAAGCAATTTCGGCTGCAACGGCATCCCCGGTTTTAGATAGCCTGAATTCGGGAATGCAATTGTACCGTATGAAAAAGGAAAAACCGGCCCTGTTCAAGAAGATCAAATACGCTTTGCATCTTCCGCAGTACCTGAGTTACCTTGTTTCTGGTGCTGAATATTCAGACCTGACCAGCATAGGCTGTCATACGCAACTGTGGGATTTTACAAAAAATGATTACCACGACTGGGTGAAGAAAGAAGGAATAGATAAAAAGCTTGCACCCATTGTAGATGGGGACGAGGTTTTTCCTTCTGAATTTCCGGGAAACCAATATAAGGTTGGCGTAGGGCTGCACGATAGTTCGGCAGCGCTGATCCCTTATCTGATCAACTTCCACGAGCCCTTTGCACTGATTTCTACGGGAACCTGGTGTATTACGCTGAATCCTTTTAATGCAGCCCCTTTAACACCTGAGGAGCTGCAAAAGGACTGCCTTTCATTTATGCAATACAAAGGTAAACCTGTAAAGGCCTCCCGCATATTTGCAGGGTATGAGCATGAGCAGCAGGTGAAACGGATTGCCGCTCATTTTAACCAGAGTGTGAGCCGCTACAAAACGATGAAATACGACGCAGGTATCATTTATACTTTGCTGAAGGAAATGGAAAGCAACAATGAGCCGGCAACTCCGGTTTGGGGTAAACAATCTCCTTTTGCCAACCGCGACCTTTCAACTTTTTCATCGGATAAAGTGGCCTATCACCAGTTCATCCTTGATCTGGCCAGGCTGCAGCTCGCTTCTACTAAATTAGTTATTGGAGATAGTCAGGTTAAACGTATTTTTGTGGACGGCGGTTTCAGTAAAAATGCCATCTATATGAACCTGCTGGCGATGATGTTCCCTGAACTTGAAGTATTCGCGGCCTCTATGGCGCAGGCTACAGCAATTGGAACGGCGCTGGCTATTCACAAATGCTGGAATACGAAACCAATGCCAAATGATATTATTGAACTGAAGTATTATGCTTCAAACAATGATCTGGCTATATAACAGTAGCCCGGTTAAAAACCGCAGACGTAGGGCAATCGCCCATAAAAAAACCTGGCCCTTCATGAGGACCAGGTTTTTTTTTATTCCATAGATATGGAAATATCGTTTAGAATTTTACACCAACTCCAACTGAGTAAACCTGGTTTCTGTATTCAGGAGTGTAGTTTGTTCCGTTTTCATTGTTTTTCTGAAAATCAATCGCGTAACGTGCATGGATGTCAAATTTGTCATTCACATCATACCTGAAACCGATTACACCACCAACCAGACTTTTCTTGAACCTGTCCGAATCATCCTCTACATTACTTTGCTCTACTGAACCAAAGTTGTTTTCAAATTTGTTTTTGGTAGACAACAGGAACGAAACCTGTGGACCGGCAACAATGTTAAAGCTGCTTCCCAACCTGAAACTTGCCAGGATTGGCACATCTATAAAATTTGTTGTTTGTTTAAATGTTCCATAAGAGTAAGTATTCTTGTATCCTTTTTGGGCATACAATACTTCGGGAGTAAACTGCAAACCAGCAATTAATGGGATCTCCAGGGTAATACCGGCGTTAAAGCCTGCTTTTGATTCTGTGTCAAAATTATTGTTGCCATCGCCTTTAATGATGTCTGAATAATTTAAACCTCCTTTTATCCCGAATTTAATTCTATCCTGGGCGCTTGCCGCCGTTGCAACAAACAGGCCGATAGCTAAAATAAACATCTTTTTCATAGTCGTATTTTTTGTGGTTAAAAGCCAGGACATTGAAAGAAATGTGCCAGTTTGAAGGGTGAGTAAGCCGAATGTGTATTGTTTTCTTTTTTATATATTGATATACAGGTATTTACCTTTGTCGTGTGGCTTTTTGCCACAATTGATACCGGCAGACACATAAACTTAAATCTGTATCAAATTTGATACATTTGGATGACATTTAGTAAATCTGCTCTCTCCTTCATACTCTTTTACCTCAATTAGACAGGCTAACTTATTTCAGTATGCTCATTTTGCTTAACTTTGGTAAGACAAAATACCCAATCTATGATCCAAAGGAAATTTTCCATCGCTGTCGTTCTTCTAGTTTCTACAGTATTCTCCGTGCAGGCACAACAAAAATCATATATAGATATGCTGAGTGAACCAAATGCATGGGTTGATTCTGTATTCCACAAAATGAGAAAGCGTCAGAAGATTGCGCAGCTGTTTTTTGTGCGGGCACATACTGACAGGGGCCAGGCTTACGAAGATTCTGTAGCAAAGGTGATCAAAAAGGAACGGATAGGGGGACTGGTTTTCTTTCAGGGAGGGCCCGGCCGACAAGCTATCCTCATCAATAAGTATCAGGCAAAAGCCCGTATTCCATTGCTGATTGCTTCTGATGGCGAATGGGGATTGGGTATGCGCCTGGACAGCACGATATCGTATCCTTACCAGATGACGCTCGGTGCAATACAAAATAAGGACCTTATCTATCAGATGGGGATTCAGGTGGCTAAAGACTATAAAAGAATAGGCATGCAGATGAACCTGGCGCCTGATGTAGATATCAATAATAATCCTAAAAACCCGATTATCAATTACAGGTCGTTCGGTGAGAACAAATATAACGTTGCTACCAAGGCCGCTGCCTATATGAAAGGCATGCAGGATGGTGGTTTATTGGTAAGTATTAAACACTTTCCTGGCCATGGAGATACAGATGTGGATTCGCACTACGACCTTCCGCAACTGAATTTTACTAAAGCCCGCCTGGATAGTCTTGAAATATATCCCTTCAAACAATTGATTATGGAAGGTGCCGCGGGGGTGATGATCGCACACATGAATATCCCTTCGCTTGACAGCACACCAAAATTGCCTTCTACACTATCTAAACCAATTGTTACCGGCCTCTTGAAAGAAGAACTGGGTTTCCGCGGACTGATTGTTTCGGATGCGATGGAAATGAAAGGTGTGGTTAAAAACTTTAAAGACGGCCAGGCTGATGTGATGGGCGTAATAGCAGGGAACGACATTCTTGAACTTTCTGAAAACAGTGCAAGGGCTGTGAAACTGGTTCGCCAGGCTATACATGATGAAAAAATCAGTATGGACCAGATTGATGCCAGCGTGAAAAAAATCCTGACTGCCAAATACTGGGCGGGCTTAAATAAAAAAGATACGGTAAATGAACATAATGTATATGCTGATGTGAACAGACAGGAGAGCCTTGAATTACGTCAGCAACTTGCCAATGCTTCAATTACATTATTAAACGGTTCAGGGGCAATTAAAGCATTATCTCCTGACAGAAGAACAAATATCATCAGCATCGGTTCGCCTAATGTGACCGTATTCCAGCAGGAACTGGCAACCTATTATAAGGATGCGGTACTGTTTAACCTGGATAAAGATGCCAATATCAATGTTATTGCAAAAGTGCTTGGAACGTTTTCACCCACAGACCAGGTTATTATAGGTATCCATGATAGTCGCACACGTCCGGGAAATGGAATGCCGTTGAGTGCCGATCTGAAGACACTGATCAGTAATATGGCTACTAAAAATGCAATCATAGCACTATTTGCCAATCCATATAACCTGGCCAGTCTTCCTGGAATTGAAAGAAGCCCTTCGCTGGTTATCGCTTACCAAAAGGAAGATTTTATGCAGAAAGCTGCGGCTTCGGTAATTAAAAATCAGATCAATGCCAATGGAAAACTGCCCGTAAGTGTATTGCCGTTTTTTAAATATGGTGATGGTATAAATATGGAGATGGTTACAAGCTTCTAATCAGCATATGCTTCAGCCCCTTAAAATATTACAGGCTTCTGCAGGATCGGGAAAGACCTTCAATCTCACCGCTCACTATCTTACGCTTCTGTTATCGGGCGAAACCAAGTACAGGGAAATCCTTGCGGTAACCTTTACCAACAAGGCTACGGAAGAAATGAAATCCCGTATCATGGAGGTGTTGAAAGGTTTCGCTACGGGGGATGATGGTGTAAAAGACTATCGTGAGCTCGTGCTTAAGGCACACCCGGATTTAGATCATGAGGCTTTACAGCAGAAATCTGAACGGATCTATAAAAAGATACTGCACGACTACAGCCGGTTTTCGGTCAGCACTATTGATGGTTTTGTGCAAAAGGTAATCCGTGGTTTTGCCTTTGAATTAGGATTGGATTCAGGTTACGCCCTGGAAATGAATTTTGATAAGGTGAAAAACGACCTCGCTGACAGGTTGGACCAGCAGCTAGATCACAATCCGAACCTGCTGCAATGGATCATTGACCTGGCGTTGGACAGAATTGATAACAATATCAGCTGGAACTACCGCACAGAGCTGACAGATCTAGCCGGGGAAATATTCAAAGAACGTTATCAGCCATTTGATAACGCTATCCAAAACCTGGTGCAGGAGACCGATCTCAATGAGCTGTTCAAAAATTACGGCAGGGAAACTAAAAAACATATCAGTTCTTTCGAAGAGATGGTCAGCCAGCTTTCGGCAAAGGCCAATGAACTGTTCGATACCTCGGGAGTTAACCCCGATCACCTGAAAGGAAAATCACGTTCACCACTAAATAACCTCAAAAAAATAGCTGCGGGTGAACTGGATAAGGTTGACAGCCTTACCAAATTAATTGATGAACCCGATGAGTGGATGAAACCAGGGTCTGACAATTCACTATATGAATCCTTAAACCCTATTATTCGCGAACTCAATACCAGTTACCTGGAACGTCTGCCTGACTATATCCTGGCGCAGGCTTTTCAGAAAAACCTGTATTACCTGCGGTTGATGCAGGAAATGGCTGTCTTATTGAAAGCTTACCGCGAGGAAAGTGGTAACCTGCTCATTAGTGATGCCCAAAACCTCCTCAAAGGAATTACCGGTGATGATGATGACAACCCCGCCTTTATCTGGGAGAAAACTGGCAGCCGTTACCGCCATTTCCTGTTTGACGAATTTCAGGACACTTCTGCCAATCAATGGGGCAATTTTAAGCCGCTGCTAAAAAACGCAATGGCCGAAGCCAATGGCAACCTGATAGACCACCTGATAGTTGGCGATGTAAAACAGTCCATTTACCGCTGGCGCAATGGCGACTGGAATATCCTGCACCAGCAGGCCAAACAGGATATCGGACCTACCTATGTAACCCATGCCAACCTCGAAGAGAATTACCGCAGTACAGAAAATATTATCACCTTTAATAACCTCTTGTTTAAAGCACTGCCCCTATTGATGCAGCGCCATATCAATGATACTATAGATGCCCAGGCCTCCAACCTTGCACTAACCACCTGGTGGGCAGAGAAAGGTTTTGATCACATCATGACTGACGTTTATGCGGAAGTACAGCAAAAAACTACAACAAGGACACCCTTAGGCGGAACAATTGATTTCAACGTCCTCAAAACCGACGCGGATGGCACCGTTCTGAATAAAACTACATTCAAAGCTGAAGCCCTGCGTAAAATGGTGGAAACCCTGCAGCGCTTGCTGGTTACTGAAGCCCGTTATCAACCGGGCGATGCCTGTGTGCTGGTACGTTCTAATGCTGAAGCCGTCGCCGTAGTAGATGCCCTGATGGAAAATAATATCAGTGTGATCTCCGGGGAGGCGCTTCTGATTGAAAACAACATCGCCGTACGGATATTAATCGATACCCTGAAAGTAATGGCGGGACTTGCCGAGAATACGGCTTTGTATAAAGCAAATTGCATCAGCTTGTACGCGCAGCTGCAGAACCGGGTGCTTGATCCTGTACACCTATTCAACCTGAAGAGCAAAACTCTTGGGGATCTTACAGATGTGCTGCCACCAGAACTTTGCGTAAGCTGGAGAAGTTGGATGCAGCAACCCCTGCCAGAATTGCTTGAAAAGCTAATGACGGCATATGGACTGAACACCGCCCCGCATGCAAGTCATCTTCCGTATCTTTTTGCGCTGAGGGACCTTGCCGGAAACATCAGCCGCCAGGGGGAACGCGGAATTACCTCTTTCCTTAAATACTGGGATGAAGAAGGCAGCAGAAAAACCCTGCCGTCGTCTGAAAGCACGGATGCTGTACAGGTGATTACTATCCACAAATCAAAAGGACTTGCCTTTAAAGTGGTAATGATCCCTTTCTGTAACTGGGATATCAATGGCAAGATCAATACGATATTCTGGGTGCCGGCAGAGAATACACCTTACCATCAGTTGCAGCGTATCCCATTAAAATATAATTCAAGTCTGGGTCAGTCGGCGGTAGCCATCTCTTATTATGAGGAACTGCTGTTTAATCAAATGGACGCCCTGAATATGCTTTATGTGGCCACAACCAGGACAAAGGAATATCTATATATGAGTAGCCTGGGCAAAAAAGCCGATAGCATCAGTACCATTGGTGATCTGCTGATCCGTATTTTTGAAGATCAGCTTTCTGAGGACGGGCGGTTCCTGGTAGAAGAGGAGGTCTGCAAAAACGCAACTTCAGCTACCAGTAATGTGGTACGACCTGAGATACTTAACCTGGAAACATATCCGGTTTCAGACCGTTTAACAGAAGTTTTTAGCGGTAACCTGAAAAGGCGCGAGCTG
>Ga0247816_10000475_pt1 | contig 22483 bp, 20 predicted proteins | sample UWRJL209509C1_FD_179930 | JGI IMG/M metagenome (GOLD analysis project Ga0247816, IMG submission 179930) | Plant litter microbial communities from Arlington Agricultural Research Station in Wisconsin, United States - UWRJ-L209-509C-1 | ecosystem: Environmental > Terrestrial > Plant litter >...
TGTGTTATTCATCTACTTCTTTATATTTTATAATTTTTCCCGGATTTCCTACAACAGTAGCAAAATCTGGTACATTTTTAATGATGACTGACCCGGCACCAATGGTAACCCATTTTCCAATTTTAACTCCTTGAATTACGCAGGCTCCAAGTCCCACGTGAGTTCCTTCTCCTAAACTCACATTTCCTGCTAAAGTAGCATTTGGTGAAATGTGGCAAAAATCATGTATTTTACAATCATGTTCGATAACTGCTCCCGAATTAATAATACAATGTGAGCCTATTTTTACTGATGAATTAATTATTACACCTGCCATAACAACTGATCCTTTTCCTATTTCTGAATTTACAGAAATTATAGCTGTCTTATGAATTGCTAAAAAAAATGAAATCGTAATTTTTGAAACTACTTTTTTTCTTAAAAGATTATCTCCAATTGATACAATAATAAGATCTGATAATGAAGGTTTAAAAAGTGATGCTTTCAAAACTGGAATGCCTAATATTTCTTCCGCTTTAGGGAAATCATCCAATATACAGTTGATAAGATCATTATTACTTCTTAAAACATCAATAATAACTTTACAATGTCCGCTTGCTCCATATAAATATTTAATCTTCTCCATTAAACAATTCCGTTGTAGCAGTATTTACTGAATTAATTCCCTCACTCTTAATAACTTTTTTAAATGTTTTCATTAGTATCTCTAAATCTAACAAGAATGATATATTTTGAATATACCAAACATCGAATTCAAACTTTTGGGACCAAGAAATGGCATTTCTACCATTAACCTGAGCCCAACCAGTAATTCCAGGTTTAACATTATGCCTTTGTTTTTGAAAATCATTATACAATGGCAAATATTCAGGCAACAATGGTCTTGGACCTATTAAACTCATATCTCCTTTAAGTACATTTAATAATTGAGGCAACTCATCAAGTGATGTCTTTCTAACAAAAGATCCAACTTTAGTCAATCGTTGATCATCTGACAATAAATTGCCAGAAGCATCTTTATTATCATTCATGGTTTTAAACTTAATGATTTTAAAAAGAGTTCCATTTAATCCTGGACGTACTTGATAGAAAAAAGGCTTTCCTTGATTAGCAAAATACAAACCAATGGTAATAATTATAAATAAAGGACTTAATAGACATATACCAATTAATGAAAAACAAAAATCGATTATTCTTTTAAAAATAGTATTATACATTTTTTTCTAAACTTTTATACCGTTCTAATATAGCATTCCAAACCTTTTTTTGCTCATAACGAGAAATAATCATTCTATGACTATTCATTTTTAGTAACGAGTAATAATCTTTGTCTGATGATAATTTAATCATAGAATTGAAAATAGCTACATCATCTTTTACAGGAATAATTATTCCATTTTTCCCCTCAATAATTATTTCATTTGAACCATTAATATCAGTAACAATACAAGGCAAGCCCATTGCTCCGGCCTGTAACACAACATTTGGAAAACCTTCTCGATAGCTTGGAAAAACCAGAGCATTACTAATTGAAAAATAAGGACGTACATCTTGCTGGAAACCTACCGTAATAATATTCTCTCTCTCTTCAATTGCTTTTAGAGTTTCAACATCTAAAGGATCCAATTCACTTTCAAAAGGTCCAACTAATAACATTTTCGCTTTTACATTACTACATTCAAATTTTAAGAAAGCAGAAATTAGTTCTTTAATCCCCTTATCTCTAACTAAACGACCTACAAAAATAAAAACAAAATCACTTTCTAAGATTTCTAATTTTTTACGTAGTTCATTTTTTTCTTCAGAGCCATACAATTTTGCATCAAAATAATCTTCATCTATTCCATTGATATTTCCATTCCCTATTATTTCCAAGGGTTTATTAGTAATTTTATAATTTATTAAGTCGGATTTAACCCCTTTCCCTTCAGGATAAATATTCGTTGCACAAAAACATAATAACCTATCCATGTTTATTAACAATTTTTGCATTAAACCTGTACTAGAAGGAAAAATAAGACCTGTAAAAGTATGAATTCTAATAGGTACCCTAGCCATTTTACCTGCAATCATGGTCAAAAGTCCAGCTTTAGGAGTTATTGAATGTACAATAAGAGGCCTTTCTCTTCTAAAATACCAATATAACCTCCACAAAGATTTTAAATCCTTAAAAGGAGCTATCTTTCTTTGCATCTCTATATCAAATATCTTAATTCCTTCTCTTTCTTTTAATTCACTAAGAAAATTATCGTTTCCTGATATAGCTGTAACATCATAATGCTTATTTAAAAACTGTAGTTGTCCTTTTAGTAATATATTTAAAGACATAGGAATAGTGGAAGTTCTAAAAAGTCTAGATTTCATTATTTATAAAATTTTTATACAATATTTTAAATATACACCTCCCGATAAATAAATTGTCATAAATTTAAGTTATAGAAATTTTTAAATATCTTTATATAAAAACAAGTGTCCCTATACTTAAATGACAGCTTAGATGCAGTAATAAAAGATCTGAGAAATATTATTACTTTTTGAAAAAAATTAAATCGCACACCTGCCAAATAGAAACTAGCAGCAATGTTTGAATCGAAACGTTTTATCTTAATCTCTTTCGTTTCTTTTTCAGTAAATGACAAACTATGTTTTAACTCATAATTAATTACATACAAATATTTATTGAAATCTCCATAATCCAAAACAAATTTATAATCTATTCCATAAAAACTTAAATTTTGATCAAACCAAATATTATTCTTTTTGAATACCCATTCTTTTATACACAATCCACTAGCAAACGCAGTTTTATTTTTAGCTAAAATTCGTCCTTTCCTTAAATTTTCAGAACGATTAAAGTTTATAATTTTATAGGTTAAAGGGCTTACAATTCGATTGTTATTTCTTACAATAGGAAGAAAAAGACCTATATCTGTATTAGTAAAGGCACATTGATCCATCTTTTGAAAATATTTTTCATCCAAAGTTGTATCTTGATCAAAGACAAAAATTTTAGTAAATTGAATTTGCTTTATAACTGTATTGTAAACTTCCGACAAACTTTTATTATCTTGAGAATTAAAATATTTAACGTTTATAAATTGATTTTCTAAAAAAAGCAACTCCTCACTACCCAAAGGGGAAGGTGAATTATCCCAAATATATAATATTTTATCAGACAAAAGTTCTTTACAATTTAACAATGCCCTTAATGTATTTGACTCACAAACTTTTTGTTTATATAAAACGACTAATATTAAATCCATACTTTTCTTAAATACTTTTCTTAAATACTTTTCTATTTACGAAAAGCCCATCTTTTTATAAATTTTAGAAAAGAAAATAATGATGCAAAAATGTATTGCCCAAAATTAATCTGTTCATTATTATATATATATTTTATATTTAAAAGCTCCCCCTTTTCCATTTCCCATAGCTTGTTTGAAAGCCCACCACCATATTTCATGTTATTATTATGTTCCATAACTACAAGAGGAATATTTAATAAATAACAATTAAAAAATTCCATCGCACGAAACCAATAATTCATATCTTCTGAATATTTCATATTTTCATTTAATCCTCCAATCTTATCATACACCTCTCTTTTAAAAAAAACTGTTGAGGTAACGAATTGCGTTTTTATGGCATATCCAAACGGTTTCAAAGGTATTAACTTCCCAACTTTACGTCCCAAAACTTTAGTAAGTGTAATGTCGTCAAATGTAGATCCTAATAAATCAATGTTAGGATTTTCTATAATTGTATCTAATTGTAATTTAATTTTATTATTTAGCCAAATATCATCACTATCTAAAAAAGCTATATAATTACCTTTAGCATATTTTAATCCCTCATTTCGCGCAGATGATACTCCTCCATTTTCTTTTTTCAATAGAGTTATGTCCACTGTACTATATGTTCTTTTAAAGTTCTGAACCAGATCAATAGAATTATCTGTAGAGCCGTCATCAATAACAATAATTTGTAATACGCCTCCTTGGTAAGTTTGCTTTCTAATTGAATCCAATGCCCTTATAATTGTCTTTGATGAATTATACATTGGTATTATACATGAAACTATAGTCATTATGTATACTTTTTATTTAAATTAAAAAATATTGTAATATTTTTAACAATTGGCTTATCAACATAGTACGAAAGAACCCAAACCTGAATAAAATAAGATAGATAAGCAAAAATGAATTCTCCAAAAAATGGCAAGACTAATGAGCTAACAAATAAGCAATAAGTGATAATTCCATATATATGCATTTGAACAGCTTTCATATATAAAAACCCAAATAAAACACCATAAATAAACCCAAAAAACAGCACACCTAAATACCTGAAATCCAACCAAAAAGGCCCAATTATCGTACAAACATTTGTCGGATTTGGCACAAACAAATAACCTTCATAGGTAATATCATTATCATAAGTGCTCTCGGTCTTTGTTATATTGCTTTCAAATGCCTTAGTAAATCTATGCCAGAATTGAAAAGAATTCTGACCAAACTCGGAAGATCTCATTTCCGAGTTTGTTATTTCATCTAAGGCAGGTAATCCTCCAAACAAATAGGTATAAAACATTCCTGATACCACATCATTTTGATCCTCTTTTTCATTTGATCTCGCTAATTGAAGAAGGCTAAATGTAATTAATAAAAAGGTAAAACTTACTAAAACAGCTTTTTTAGAAATTTTTTTTGTAAAAGACCATACCAAAATCATCGATATGATTAGAAATAAAAATTGACTTTTACCAACTGCTAGTATACTTAACACAAAATAAATAAAAAACAAAAAGTAAATTTTTATTTTGGATTGTCCTACTTTATAAATTAATAAGTGTACCAATAATGCTACTATCGTAAATGTTTTACCATACGCAAAAATACCAACATTATATTCTGTCTCTACTAACCCGGAACTTGCCAATCTCATGTTTAAAAAAATATTTTCACCTCCAGTAATTGCTTGTTTATAACTAATATAAACCTGCGGAAAAAAACATAATACAGAGATCCAAAAATATACATTTAGGTTTGTCCTTATAACTTTATTGGTAGTAATATCATAAAAATCTGAAAGAAATAGAGACTTTTGTCGGCCCATTAATCTTTTACTTTTATGATAATTAAAAAGACTAATTCCAATAAGTAAACTAGCTGTCCACAAAAGAATTATCAAACACACATGTAATGACAAAGCAGGCATTCCGTGATTTATTAGTCCATACATTAATAATGTAACACCCCAAGAAGCTGAAACAACTACCATCGGATCCGAAAATTGTCTAGTCAGAATATATAAAATCACCGAAATTAAAACAAAAAGTAAACCTAGAGATATAGACATAGATTTAGTATCTTTATTTAAATAAACTTAAAAAAAATCTAACTGGAGACAGCATAATTTTACCCAATCTATAATCTTTAGAATTTAAAATATTTAAATACTCCAAATTTTCAAGTGGATCAGGATAATGAAGAGAATACAAATCTTTATTATTTTCCCACATTTGTCTTCTTAATTTAGTATGATTTACAGCAGCACTACCTGCATTACGTGATTCATTGATCGGTTTCATTCTATAGTAAAAATTTATACCATCTAAGTATTTAACCTCCCCTCCAGTCTTCATAATTGAGATCCAAAAATCCCAATCTTCCAAACCTTTGTCCATTTTTATATTAAACCCACCTACTTTCTCAAAATCTTTTCGTCGAAACATTGTAGTAACAACAAATAAATTGTGCCCCATTAATTTCTCAATGGAATATTCTTCTAAAGTAACAGTATTATTTATTCTACCAAAATATTTATAATTACTAGCAACAAGTTTAGCATGTTCATTCTCTTCCATCTCTTTTACAGCCAGATATACCAAATTTGGAGATATATAGTCATCACTATCTAATGGTAATAAATATATTCCTTTTGAACTAGTAATGGCTTGATTTCTTGCTTTACAGACTCCTTGATTTAATGTTGTTATTATCTTTAACTTAGGATCAGAATTGTAGCTGATTTTTTGCAATAATTCTATTGTATCCAAATCTGTTGATCCATCGTCAATAATAATATGTTCAATATTAGAATAAGTTTGCGCACTTACAGAATCAATACATTCTTGCAGATATTTACCGTCATTATAGCAAGTTGTTATTATACTTACTAGGGGACAAGTTTTCATTAAAAAAATTATTAAAAATTAAAAAATTATATAAAACCAAAAAGTAAACAAATTAAAGAAAGGAAATTTATTTTTAATTTGTTCAATGTTATTTTCTTGCAATGAAATTAAATAATGATTTAGGAAGAATTAAATTCAAAAAAGTTCGTATCAAAGGTTTAGGGCTATATAATAAAGCGTTTAAAAAACCTTGATTTTTTATAGTATAAATAAATAGTGCGCACCTTTTAATATAACTTACATTTGACTCCTTTCTGTCTAACTCAATAAGTGAATAATTTACTATATGACAACCTAGAAACAAATTTTTATGATATTTTCGAGAACTAAAATCAGAAAAAGCATCAACAAAAAGCTTAGTCCGAAGAATGTAAGTACTGTAATTCCAGCTTACAACATTATCAAAATCCTTAATAACTACTAGATCTAAAAAACGACAGCAACTTGAATCTTGATTTTGAATATACTTTAATACCATAATTATAGTCCCCATCATGCTAGATAAATTATTGTAATAATAATGTATTGATTTGGAAAGTATAAACATATTATATATACAAGAAGACATCTGAAAAGAATTAACAAATACTCTCGGACTCTTAAATTCAGACGCTATTTCTTCGAAATTACTTGTATTAATATTTTTTAGTGAACATAAATTAATAAATACAGATTGTTCATCATTAATTAATTCATTTAAAATACTCTTAACTGCGTTTTCTTTTACTAAATCGTCATCAGATAAAGTCCATAACCATTTAGTAGTACAATTTTCAAAGCATCTAGCAATATTTGCATCAGCTCCAACATTCACCCTATTCCTTACTAAATGAAAATGCGACAATTCATTAGATTCAAATAGTGTTTCTACGGGAATGTCCGAACAATTGTCATAAATTATCAAATTGACTTTATCGCTTAACTGAGGTAGTAGAAGTCTTACCTGAATTTTAATCTTTTCTGGTCTATTATATGTGGGTATGGCAATTGTTAAAATTGGTTGTTCTACTTGCATTTTAATATTAATTATTTGGATTACTTTAAATAATTATGCCACTTAATTTTACACTTTGTAAATATGAAATAAGTCCATATAAAGCTTACAATTGTCAATAACATATACCCTAATGTTATACCTATTACACCGAAATAATGACCAAAACCTATAGTAGAAGCACAACAAAGACCTCCTATAACAATACTTTGTAATAGCATCGGTTCTTTTTTATGACAGCGTAAATAAGTTGCCCAAGATCCAATAATATGATTTAATATAATCGGAATTATCATAAAAAACATCGGTAAAAAAGGTAAAAACCTGTCTGCAAAATTTTTGCCTCCAAATTTTATATCAAAATAACGAAAAATGAAAATCACTACAAAAAAAATCATAAGAACAAGGACATTCAAAGCAAAGGATTGTACTAAAGTTTTATTAAATAAGCTATCTAATTGTTTGTAATCTTTCTGAGCAATTAAACTCGAAAAGATTGGAATTTTGGTAGAAATCCAACTGAAAGCCAGTGAAAAAACAGCATTCAAAACAGTCAATGTCATTCCCATCTGTCCTGCAACTACCGCTCCTTCAGTTGCAAATAGTACTGGATTAAAAAGCTGAAAAATAAAATAACCACTTATCCAACTTAAGGCAATTTTCCACTGAAAAGGAAAGATTTCTACTCTATAAATTACTTTATAAATGTCTATTTTATTCCAGATAAAAGTTAACAATCTTCTCTTATTACTAAGCAATATCCAAACGGGTACAATAGCAAAAGCAATTAATGCAGCTACTGGACTCGAATACAATTTAAATCCCAATGAAAATAAGAGTAAAACTAAAGAAAGTTGTAAGATCTGTTGAAAAAACCTTACTTTCGCTACTTCTTTAACTCTGCCTAATCCTTCAAAAAAAGCCAATATAGGCGATACCATCAGAGATAATGACGTAGTAATAGACAATATTAACCATGGAATTTGCCATTCTACAAGTCTATCATTCTTTCCAAATTCGCCAAAGAAAAAATATCCCGTTACCAAAAGCCCAAAAAATAATAGTATTGCAATCACACTAAACCATTTTACCGTAAATCTTAACAAGGAAGATAATCTAGAACTCGACTCTAATGAACCTCTAAAAGTGATTTTGTCATCCCAAATCAAGTTAGCATTTTCATGTGCAACAAATTGAGTAATAATACCTGAAAGTCCTAATTCAAAAAAAACTTGAATTGCCAATATACTCCCAAAAGTATAATAATAACCCTGTTCTACTTTGGTTAAACATTTGGCAATAAAAACAAGAGTTAGGATCCCTCCACCAGCCTGAATAACTCTCGATAACAACGTAAAAGCAATTGCCCCGTCTATTCCTGTCTTTTCTAGACTTTTCTTTATCAATTTAATCACATTACGAATTTAAATAATCCCTAATCACACTCGCAATATAATCATAATGTGACTCGTTCAAACCAGGCCATACTCCAAGCCAAAACGATTGGTTCATGATTGTATCAGTATTAGACAAATCACCTACAACACGATGCTCAATATTGGCATAAGCAGGCTGTCTTAATAGGTTCCCTCCGAATAATAAACGTGTACCAATTTTGTTTTTTTCTAAATGCTGTACTAACATATGACGGTCGTTTGCATCACCTTCACGAAGCGTTAATAAGAAACCAAACCAAGAGGGTTCTGAATTTAGTGTTGGCTCAGGAAGTATAAAAACTTCTTCAAATTCTTTCATACGCTCATACAAAGCAGCATAATTTTCTTTACGACGTTGTACAAATTGATCTATCTTTTTAATTTGAGAAACACCAAATGCAGCTTGCATATCAGTTACTTTTAGATTAAAACCAATATGTGAATAAGTGTATTTATGATCATATCCGTAAGGCAATGTCCCTAACTGTTGACCAAAACGACATCCACAAGTATCATCTTTTCCAGGTTCGCAATAGCAGTCGCGTCCCCAATCACGAAAACTTTCTGCTAATTTTGATAATACTGGATTATTAATTAAAACTGCTCCACCTTCACCCATAGTAATATGATGTGCAGGATAAAATGAAAACGTAGAAATATCTCCAAAAGTTCCTGTTTTCTTTCCATTATAAGTAGCTCCTAAAGAGTCACAATCATCTTCGACTACCCATAAATTGTATTTTTTGGCAACACGCATTACTTCATCCAAATCAAAAGGATTTCCTAATGAATGAGCAATCATGATCGCTTTTGTTTTAGGGCTTATGGCTGCCTCAATCATATCTGCTTTCACATTATGTGTCGCAATATCAACATCAATAAAAACTGGAATAGCTCCAAATTGAATGATTGGATTAATAGTTGTTGGAAAACCAGCGGCTACAGTAATAACCTCGTCACCAGGTTTTATTGCTCGATCTCCTAATTTTGGAGAAGTCAAAGCATAAAATGCTACTAAATTTGCAGAAGAACCAGAATTTACCAAAAGTGATCTATGAGCTCCAAAATAAGCTGCAAAATCTGCTTCAAATTTATTTGCAAAACGGCCAGCTGTTAACCAACCATCAAGAGCTGCATCAACTCCCATTAAAATATCTTCCTCATCTAATACTTTTCCTGTAACAGGAATGTAGTTTTCTCCAGCAATAATAACTTGCGTCGATTTTTTTTTTGCAATTTCTCTTAAACTATTTAATAGAGACTCTTCTTTTAAATTTTGTAACATATTAGTTTATCTTTAACAGTAATTTTTAATAATTTTATGTAGCTTCCATAGCTATTGGTTTTGCAAACGGTTCCATTTCAGTAATTGGTCTGCCAAAAGCAATTTTTGGATAAGTATTTGTGTGAGGATCAATCATTACCTGTAGTAATTGTGGCTTATCTTCATTATTATCACTCCAAAACCACTCTACAGCGTTTTCAATTTCATTTGAATTTTCAATTGTTTTTGCATCTATTCCATATGCTATTGCAACTTTGGCAAAGTCAGGAGCATCATAACCCCAATAAGTAGACTGATAACGAGATTCAAAATAACTATCCTGAAATTGTCTGATCATACCTAAGGTTTTGTTATTTAAAACAACAATTTTCACAGGAAGTTTATTTCTAACAATTGTTTGTAGTTCCTGAATATTAATCTGCATGCAGCCGTCTCCTATTAAAACAATTACAGGTTGTTTGTCAAGTGCAATACTTGCTCCTATTCCTGCTGGCAATGAAAATCCCATTGCACCCATCCCTCCTGAGGTCAAAAAGTGCTGATCATTATAAAGCTCTAAAGATTGTGCTGCCCACATTTGATGACTTCCTACATCTGCCAAATAAGCTTTAGCTTTTTTAGATTTGTTAGAAAGTAAATGCATAAAAACATTAGGATTTATACCTTTTGGATCTAACTCTTTTGTATCAGGCCAGGTTTTCTTCAAGTCATTGATTTGATTGAACCATTCTTGTTTTAGAATAAAAGAATCATTAACTGTATTTTCTTTAAATTCATTAAAAAATGATTTTAAATCTGTGACAATAGACTCACAACCTTTTACTCGATTATTGATCTCGCCTTTTTCACAATCAATATGATAAATTTTTCGATTTTCTATAAATTTAGTATCAGCACCTGTTTGTCTAATATCTAAACGACTTCCTAAAACAATCAATAAATCACATTCTCCAAAAGCAACATTAGCCCATCTATTTCCATAACTGCCAATAAATCCAGCACGTTGAGAATTATCATATTTTATTGTATCTAATCCTAAAAGTGTGGTAATGACAGGCAACTGCGTTTTTAAAATAAACTCGTTGAATAATTCCTGACTTTTACTTGCCTTAATACCTCTTCCTGATAATATAAGCGGCTTTTTAGCTTTTTTAATGTCCTCTATTAGATGATCTAAAATAGTAGTGTCAATTTTTGAAAATTTTAGAGAATCTGAACCAAGAAAATTATCCTCAATCTGAACTCTTTGAACATCCATCGGAATATCAATAAGAACCGGACCTGGTCTTCCTTCTAAAGCAATTCTAAAGGCATCTTCAAAAATACTTGGAATTTCATTAGGATCATTAACATGGAAACAAGCTTTGGTAATAGGTTTAGCCATAGAAACAATATCAGTTTCTTGAAAACCCAATTGTCTAATCTCTCTGTCTCCTTTTAGTTCATGTCTGTTTACTTGACCAGTTATAAATATAGCAGGTGTTGAATCGAAGAAGCAACTTCCAATACCCGTCAGCAAATTAGTTGCTCCAGGTCCTGAAGTAGCAAGAGCTATACCTGGCAGGCCAGTAATTCTAGCATAACCTTCAGCAGCGAATGCAGCCGCTTGTTCGTGATGCATTGTAATGATATTAATGCCCGTTTTTTGATTTAAAGAGTCTAGAATATGAGTTATCATGCCGCCTGATAACTCAAAAACACTTTTAATTCCTTTTTTTTCTAAAAACTCTGCAATAAAGTCAGATGCTTTCATAATTTATCTTTTTTAAATAATAATTTAAAGTATTTTGCAAAGAAATATCATAATTAGAAAATTGAATTTTTCCAATCTGAGCACTTAATTTTAGCATATCACCTTCCATATGCATTGATTGCCCGGATCTATAACTTAAAGCTCCAAAATTTAAAACAAATTCTGGATTGACAATGTTTTTTATATTTTCAATTAGAGATCTTATGGTTCTAATTTCAGTAGAAGAAATATTATAAATTCCAGACTCAACGTCTTTTACAACAATTCGCTTCATTATTTCAGCATAATCTTTAACATATAGGTAAGCGTATTTCTGCTCTCCTAAAGTAAACTCCATCTCATTTTTATTTAGCATTGAATTTATTAAAGAGGGGATTAACCAATTCGAATTTTCTTTTTCGCCAAATACAGAAAATAATCTAAGCCAAACCCAATTTATATTATTTATAGACGAAAAACTTTTTAAAATTTCCAAACAAGCCAATTTAGTAGCAGCATATGCATTTAAGGCATTTGTTTCAAAATCTTCAGATATTCGACCATTAATCATTCCGTACTCAGCCTGCGAGCCTAAAAATATTATTTTTTTTACTTCTAAAATTTTAGCTATCTCTAATAACTCGACAAAAAAAGCAACATTCTTAATTTGTTCTGTCCAATTACCCCTATCATTTGACTCAACACCAATCCAGGCAGCATGTACAATTGTATCAAAAGAATAATTTGCTAGCGATTGTAAAGATCCGTTATCAGGAATATCTACCCAAATTATTTTATCTTTAAATTCTTCGCATCTCCATAAATCAGATTTTTCACGTTTTAAACCAATTACATTAATATTATTAGAAATTAAATTTTCAGCTATATGAGAGCCTAAAAAGCCAGTAATTCCAGTAATTAAAACGTTACGCATTTAAAAATAATTTAACCTGAGATTCTGTAAATAAGTTAATTTCCTTTTTATTAGAAGCAAATTGATTATACCAGTCCATTGTCATACTAACAGCTTTTGCTGCATTCAGTTTTGGTTCCCACTTTAATTCATTTATAACTTTACTAATATCAAGTTTTAATAATCCCGCCTCATGAGGATTATTTTCGTTCATTTCTATTATAAACTCTCCTTTTCCCCAACTTTGAATCGCTAATTTAAGCATCTCTTCTACCGGAAGTGCATCAGATAGATGAGGACCAAAATTATAAGCCTGATTAAATTGCAATGGCGCTGCAGCTAAATTTGCCCCCAACAATAAGTAACCCATTACTGGTTCTAATACGTGTTGCCACGGTCTAACTGATTTAGGATTTCTTATGATTACCTCTTTATTGGCAGTAAAGGCCTTTGCAATATCAGGAACTAAGCGATCCTTTGACCAATCTCCTCCACCTATAACGTTACCAGCTCTTGCAACAGCAATCGATTTTTGGTGCAAATTATATGTTTTGCTATTAAAAAATGAATTTCTATAAGAGTCTATTACTAACTCAGCACATGCTTTACTCGCACTATATGGATCGTATCCTCCTAATCTATCATTCTCTCGATAAGGATAAAGCCATTCATTATTATGGTAAACCTTATCAGTAGTAATTAGTATTACATCACATTTTTTTTCTAAAAGTCTAACTGCATCTAAAACATTAGCTGTACCTATAACATTTACTTCAAAAGTTTCTGCTGGTATTTCATAAGAAAGACGAACTAATGGTTGTGCAGCCAAATGGAAAACAAAATCAGGTTGAAAGTCTAGAACCTCTTTCTCTAACCGTTTTTTATCCCTTAAATCTGCAATTACTGAATGACATATATTTTCATCTTCAATAAGACAAAATAAATCATCTTTCGTTTGAGGTTCTAAAGAGTAACCTTTTATTTCAGCTCCTAAGAGAGATAATGTTTTTAACATCCAAGCACCTTTAAAACCAGTGTGTCCCGTTAAAAAAACCTTTTTTCCATTATAAGATTCTCTTAATTTTTCAAATAATGAACTTACCATGTCTTCCATTTTGCATTTCCAGAATTCCACATCGCTTCCAATTCTACTCTATCTCTTAAAGCATCCATACATTTCCAAAATCCGTTGTGCTTATAAGCTGCCAATTGTTGATCTTTTGCAATAGCTCCCAATGGCTCCTTTTCCCATTGAGTATCCTCTACATCATTTTCAAGATATTTAAAAATTCCTGGTTCTAAAACAAAAAAGCCTCCATTAATCCACATTCCATCACCAGCTGGTTTTTCGATAAAACTATCAACTTCACCATTACCGCCAATTTCTAAATTACCAAAACGTCCAGGAACCTGAACACTTGTTAAGGTCGCCAATCTACCATGAGATTTATGAAATTGAAGTAATTCGGATAAATTAACATCTGCTACACCATCTCCGTAAGTAAGCATAAAAGTTTCATCTTTAACATATTTTTGAATACGTTTTAACCTTCCTGCAGTATTTGTATATAGACCAGTATCTATCAATGTAACTTTGAAAGATTCTGTTTCAGAATAATGAACATTGATATTATTATTAGCCAATTCAATTGTTACATCTGAATTATGTAGATAATAATTATAAAAATATTCCTTGATATAAGTAGCTTTATAACCCAGGCAAATTACGAATTCATTATACCCATGTTGTTCAAACATTTTTAAAATATGCCATAAGATAGGTTTACCACCAATTTCGACCATTGGTTTAGGTCTAGCCTCAGTTTCTTCCATAAGGCGAGTCCCAAAACCACCTGCAAAAATTACTACTTTCATTATTTTATTTTGTTATTTATAATTATTATATCTCAACGCAAACATTATTTGTTAAAGGATAACTACAACATAATAAGTATTCATTTTCATTCAAATCAGTTCGCGGATTCCTTAATCCAATCATTTTTATCTCTCCTGACTTAAGAGTTGCTTTACAAGTGCTACAATTTCCAGTTTGACAGGAATAAGGCAGCTCTATATCTAATTCTAGTGCTTGTTCTAATATCGAATTCCCTTTGCTTATTGTAATTTTATTTTCGATGCCTTGAAAATTCAGTACAATTTCCTGATCAAATATCTCTTTAAAATCTTCAGGATTTTTAACAATTTCGAAATCTTCAGAAAACAGGTTATCCAAATTTCCTGTTAGAGTAAATAATGATTCTTTAATCGTATTTTTTAATCCTATAGGGCCACAGAGGTAATGCTTTACAGGCACGTCTATTCTTTTTATTAAATCGCTAACAAAATCAGCATTAATTCGTCCTTTAAAATTGTGCGATTCATCATTAAAAAATTCTTCCTTTGAGTAAAAGTAATAGATCTTAAAACGTTCTGGATAAATGACTTTCAATCTTTCTAATTCATCATAAAAAATTACCGAAGTTTTAGATTTATTGCCATAAACCAAATAAATTTTTATAGTTTGATTAATATTCAACAAATCTTTTATCATTGAAAAAAGAGGTGTGATTCCACTTCCAACTCCCCAAAAAATAGCAGATTTTATCGATTCGCTTGCTTCAAAAACAAATTCTCCAAGAGGTTCTTGTACCTCAATTACATCATCAACTTTTATATGATCATTAATATAATTTGAAACAATGCCACCTGTTACTCGCTTGATAGTTACATCAAGCGTTGAGTCAATAATTGGTGCAGAAGAAAATGAATAAGGTCTAATATATCTCCTTCCATTAATTCTAAATTGAAGTGTTAAATATTGGCCAGCTAAATATTTGATTTTTTTTAATCCAGGCTGTTTAAAACATAAAGTAACGGTATCATCTGTTTCATTTCTAATCTCCTGAACTTTTAAAGTATAATTTTTCATTTTACTATCTAAAAAATTAATTCAATACTTGTTTAAATAACCTTCTAGAAATTAAAAAAAGTACTATTAAAAAACCAGCCAAAATTCCTCCCATCAGTATCCCTTTAGATTTACCAAATCTTTCTTTAGCTAAGGGTAAAATTGGTCTATCAATAACTTGAATCAAAGGTGTTTCTTTACGTAAGGTAACCTTAGCCATCTCCGCTTGTTTGACTAATTCTGTAAGTATAGCAGTATTAGCTTGAACATCTACTTGTCTTCTGGCTGATGGAGCTCGTCTAACATTAAGTGCAGGATTTAAATTAAAAGTATTATCATTAGCCACTGCTACTCCGGTAATTGCACCATTAAGCTCTCGTCTAATAGAATCAACTTGGCGTTCCAAAATAGCCATATTCAATCTCGCCTTCTTACTTTTTGTTTCAACATAAAATGTTCCTACCTCTTTAGCCAAAGCTTCACAAAAATATTTTGAAAACAATTCATTTGTGGAGGAAACATCTATATTTATTATTGCTACCTTTTTATCTCTTTGCCCAACTAATAAGCCTTTCTTTGATAAATTTTGATACATAATTCCCATAATACTATCCTGTACCCGAGTAAACAAAGTCCGATCACTATTTGGTAAAAAATTTACAGATGATAATTTAGGATTTTTTTTCCATTTATCTCTCCACGCATTATTCTGTATATACATTTCAGCTAAAGAAAATATTTTACCGTTTATTTTAACTGGAGACAATAATGTTTTTTCTACCATTGATCTCGATTTAAATAATTCTACTAAATTAGAACTACTAAAAATTCCACCTCCACTTCCCCCTATATCCAATCCAAATGAACTCGCTAATCCCAAAGCCCCCCCTATACCGCCATTACCTCCTTTTTCATCTTCTAGAGCAAATGATAAACTAGCTGTATATATAGGCTTTTTAAGTATAGAATAAGATAGTCCTAAACATGCTCCAATTATTACTGCCAGTAAAATAATTTTCCATTGTGATAAAAGATAGTCATACCATTCTTTTATTTTAACTATTAATTCCTTTAACGATATTTCATCGTTTTCAGTATTTTTATTATTGTCCATTAAAAAAATTATTTAAAAGCAGTAACAATTAATAATGCAAGGCTTGTCAATACACTTCCTATACCAACCCATTCACCAGTACTCATCTTTTTAGTCTCAGGTTTTTCTGGCACTACAATCTGAGAATCCGGGGCTACTTTTGGGTATGATCTAAAAAACAAGAATGAACTTGTAACAGAGGCATTTCCATTTGGATAAATAATATAAGCCTTTTTCTTCCATCCTTTACTGTCTACACCCCCAACAGCATTTATATAATATTTAAATCCTTTCCCACTTCTATATGGAATTTCAGAAGTCAATAATACATTTCCAGTTACTTTAACCCCTTCATTATAAATCGCTACTTCAATTTCATCACCAGGAAACAATGTAACGTTAGAATAATGGTTTTTATCTTTTACAATTTTTTCCCAATTAACAGGAATAGTTGCAAATTTTAAATCTTCTTTTAATTTTTTAGTCAATTTATCTTTTAACGAATCATTTTTAGTCAGGTTCAAATCAATACTTTCCAGTTTATCTATTTGCTCTTGTTTGATAGGTCTTTTAATTTTCATTCCATCTAAATTAGCAATAGAGGTTAATCCTCCAGCCCTCATCACAACATTATAAACGGTCTCTTTTTTATTAGCTAAAACATATTTACCAGGATAACTAACAGCTCCGCTAACTGACACCATTTCTGGTTTTTCGTAAACTGCCATTCTCCGAATATTAATAACGTCAAAAGGTTTTAAAACAAAATTTTTAATTTGTTCATTATTGCCCGCAGTTATTTCAAGTTCTACCAATTCGATACGTTTAGGATCAGCATCATCAATTACATCAGACTTCACCATTCTTGCTATTTCAACTCTTTTAGATGCCGAACCAGTTAAACCGCCAACCTGAACAACTAAATCATTTAAAGTTAAGTTTTCAAAATATTCGTATACTCCAGGGTTTTTTACTTCCCCATCAATTGTTACTTTATATTCTTCTCTGAAATCCAAAATAGAATACACTGTTACAATATCTTCTCTTTTTAATTCTAAATCTGCAATTAAGTCTCCTGATAAGGCAGCACTTAAATCGACATTTACAATCTCTGTGGTTAAATCTGTTTTTAAACGAATTATTCTTGCTCTCTTTGTATAAGCATCTTCTTTAAGACCTTCTGCTCTTGTAATAAGATCAGAAATTCTCATTCCTTCGCTGTAAGAATAATAGTCCGGTCTAAAAACCGCACCTTCAATTTTAATACGATTTTCAAATCGGTTTAAAATTTTAGTCACTCTAAAAACATCTCCAGATTGTGGTAAATAAGAATTATATTCACTTTCGTTTATATCATGCACTTTAAATTCTTTTCCTGTTTTCTGCATTACATTTACTGATGCAGTATAGGCAAATTCATTAAAACCAGAAGCGAAATTTAATAAATCAGAAAATTTTTCTCCTTTTTTCATTTCGAAAATTCCTGGACGTTTTACTTCTCCTTCAACGGTAACTCTTTGGCTATATGCCGGAATTCGAATAACATCGTTATCTTTCAAATTTACATTATCAGATTGATCCCCTTTTACTAAAAACTTATAAATATCAACATTTTTATAGACTTTATTATTTCTAATTAATTCTATGTTTCTGTAACTTCCGTTTTTCCCTGGCCCACCTGCTAAATGCAAAGCATTATAAACTGTTGCCAAAGAAGAAATAGAATAATTCCCTGGCTGTTTTCCTCCCACAATGGTAATTTTTATTGTACGAATTCGACTTAAACTTACACTAACCTGAGATTGCCCGGAGCTAACTGTACTATAAACTCTTGCAATAGCTGCTTTGATTTTTTGAGTAGCCGCTTCAATTGACATTCCTGATACCGAAATTTGCCCAACGTAATCTATCGTTATCTTTCCTTCTACACTAACAGGGATACTTGCATTGTATTCCTGAACACCATAAACACTTACCTGCAATTCGTCTCCAGGTCCCAGAATATAATTCATAGGAGTTGCTAATTTTAGATCCGGTTCAAAATTTAAAGTAGGGTTATCAAATAATTCGGAACCGAAAATTAAGGCATTTGTTGAATCCTTTACTTTATCGTTTTTAATTTTCTCTTGTTTTCTTCCAAACTCAGAATCCTTATCTACTATTTTTGGCTTACTGTTTTTGTCATTAGCATCACCTTTAGCGTTTTTCTTTTCATAATCATTAAGCTTAATTTTAAGCTTATTAAACTCATTTTGACTCATCCCTTTCGACAAAGCCATTGACTCTACACTATCAATTGTTGCGTTATTGCTTTTTAATTGAGCACTAATTTTAGCCAAATCATCATCAGACAAATAATCGACTTTAACAGTACTTAAATCTTTAGATTTGAGTATGTCCTGCGCATTTGCATTAAATGACAATACTAAAATAAAAAGGAGCGTAAAAACGTATGTTATTTTTTTCATATGAAATTATAATTTAACCTATTTGGTTTAAATAAATTACTGGCTTTTATGAATATTGTTTTTGATAATACTCTTTATACGAACCTGAGGTTACATTTTGCAGCCATTCTTCATTATTAAGATACCAGTTTATCGTTTTTTCTAATCCTTCCTCAAAAGTAACTGAAGGTTTCCATCCTAATTCTTTATTAATTTTAGAAGCGTCTATTGCATAACGTAAATCATGACCGGGTCTATCTTTAACATAAGTGATCAACTCTTTTGAGGTTCCTTCAGATCTTCCTAATTTCTCATCCATAATCTGGCACAATAATTTAACCAAATCAATATTTTTCCATTCATTAAAACCTCCAATATTATAGGTTTCATGATTTTTACCTTCATGAAAAACCAAATCTATCGCAATTGCATGATCTTCAACAAAAAGCCAGTCACGAGTATAATTCCCATCTCCGTAAACAGGTAATGGCTTATTATTTATAATGTTATTTATAAAAAGTGGAATTAATTTTTCAGGAAAATGATAGGATCCGTAATTATTAGAACAATTCGTTAAAACATAAGGCAACCCATAAGTTTCCCCGTAAGCTCTTACAAAATGATCTGAACTTGCCTTAGAAGCAGAATACGGTGAATTAGGATCATAAGAAGTAGTTTCTGTAAAAAGTCCCTCTGCTTCAAGAGAACCATAAACTTCGTCGGTACTAATATGATAGAAACGTTTCCCTTCAAAATTATCTTTCCATTGATTTTTGGCTGCATTTAATAAATTCATAGTTCCAATAACATTTGTTTTTACGAATGCTAAAGGATCTTCAATAGAACGATCGACATGTGACTCTGCTGCCAAATGCAAAATACCATCAAAATTATGTAATGAAAAAAGTTCATTTATAAAAGCTTCATCAACGATATCTCCTTTTAAAAAAGTATAGTTAGGCTGGTTTTCAATATCCTTAATATTTTCCAGATTACCCGCATAAGTTAATGCATCTAAATTGAAGATTTGGTATTCAGGATATTTATTTACAAAACGTCTTAATACGTGTGAACCAATAAAACCAGCACCACCGGTTATAAGAATTTTTTTCATTTTAAATTTCAATTAATTTAATAGATCTGAATTTATTTTTTCTAACTCACTGTAGATATCCTTAACATCTTGTGAGTTTTCTTTTTGTAAAATTAAATTTGCTGTATCAGTATACACAAAAATAGTATTTTTTAATCCCAGAAAAGTGGTATGCTTACCTGAACCAATTACCATATTGCCATTTTTATCAACAGGATGATTTTTTGAAACTAAATAGTCATAAACCGATTCGAATGACCCTAAATCTGACCATGAAAAAGCAGTAGGTACTACTTTTATTTTTTTACTGCGCTCCATAACAGCATAATCAATGCTGATTGATGGAATTTCTAATGATAAATCAAAGTCTAAAAAACCATTTTTACTTGCGTCCCAAACCGCTTTAGATTTCTCATAAACATCTGGTTGAAATTGTTTTAGTTCCTCTAAAAGAACGCTGGCTTTAAAACAAAACATTCCGCTATTCCATAAGAAATTACCTCTTGCAATGAATTCTTTTGCCGTAGTTTTATTTGGTTTTTCGCGAAATGAAATTACATTATCTCCTTTTGATTCAATATAACCGTATCCAGTTTCAGGCTTGGTTGGAATAATCCCAAAAGTCACAATAAATCCTTCTTTTGCCTTCAGAACTGCTTCATCTATAGCTTTATTATAATCTTCTATTTTATCTATAATATGATCCGAAGGAGTTACAATTAATATATCATTAGGATCAGATGCGAATGCAGCAAAAGCAATTGCAGCTGCGGTATTACGAGGTGTGGCCTCTACTATATTAACGTAAGAAGTTTTGGTTTTATCCATTACTTTACCACTTAAATGGTGATTATCTACATTCCCTACCACCATAACTTTATTCGCTAAATGGCTGTTACGATCAACCGTCATCTCGAATAAAGATTTATTTTCAAATATTTCTAAATATTGTTTAGGCTGACTTTTACGAGAAAGAGGCCACAACCGACTCCCAACTCCCCCAGTTAAAATAACATGAGTTATTGACACTCCCATATCTTATATTTTTTTTAATTGTTTTTCAGCAACCTCTTTCCTAAGATTACTACTTGAAAATCGATGATCTCTAACATTAAAGTATAATACTATTCCCTTTTGTTCACAGTATTCACGTCCGGTAAAATTTTTCTCGCGATATTCATCACCAATAATACGCACATCTATTTTAAAAGAGCGCAAAATATCTTCCAGATCTTGCTCGGTTGCATAAGGAACAATTTCATCTACAAATTTGCAGCCTTTTAATTGTATGTATCTTTCTACTACTGTTTGAGAAGGACTGTTTTTTTCAGGGCGATCAAGTGTTGGGTCTGTTTGCAAACCTACTATTAAATAATCGCATTCTCTTTTTGCTTCTTCCAACATCTTAATATGTCCGGCATGCAATAAATCAAAAGCACTAAAAGTTATTCCTACTTTCATAATTTAATTTAAAAATTAAAGTCTATTATCAGCTATACTACCCAAAACTCCTTTAACATCGTATAATAAACTATTTTCTTTTTGCAACTCTGAGAAATTTAATTCTAAAAATTCTTTGTGAGAAACTCCGAGCACAATTGCGTCAAATGTATCATTTGGCAAATTGTTAATTGTTATTAAATTGTATTCTTTTTTTACATCATTCACATTAGCCAATGGATCAAATATTGTAACTAAAATTCCGTATTCTTTTAATGCTTTTACAACATCCACAATTTTGGTGTTACGCACATCCGGACAATTTTCTTTAAAAGTAATTCCAAGCATTAAAAGATTTGCACCATTAACAGAAATTCCTTTTTTGATCATTAACTTTACTATTTGAGAAGCAACGTATTCTCCCATGCTATCATTCAAACGTCGACCTGCTAAAATTATTTCGGGATGATATCCAAATTCTTGAGCTCTTTGTGCTAAATAATAAGGATCGACACCAATACAGTGTCCACCTACTAATCCTGGTTTAAATGGTAAAAAATTCCATTTTGTTGATGCTGCTGCTAATACTTCCTGCGTATCAATATTCATTAAATTGAATATTTTAGCCAGTTCATTTACAAAAGCAATATTAATGTCTCTTTGTGAGTTTTCTATCACTTTAGCTGCTTCTGCCACTTTTATGGAAGGTGCTAAATGTGTTCCGGCAGTAATTACCGACTTATATAAATTATCAACTTTTAAACCAATTTCAGGTGTTGAACCTGAAGTTACTTTTAATATTTTTTCGACTGTATGTTCTTTATCTCCCGGATTTATTCTTTCCGGTGAATATCCGGCATAAAAATCCTCATTAAATTTTAATCCTGAAACTTTTTCTAAAACTGGCACACACTGTTCTTCTGTAACACCTGGATAAACAGTTGAC
>Ga0247816_10000476_pt1 | contig 22476 bp, 20 predicted proteins | sample UWRJL209509C1_FD_179930 | JGI IMG/M metagenome (GOLD analysis project Ga0247816, IMG submission 179930) | Plant litter microbial communities from Arlington Agricultural Research Station in Wisconsin, United States - UWRJ-L209-509C-1 | ecosystem: Environmental > Terrestrial > Plant litter >...
CCATTCGTACTTCAGTTTTTCCAGATCCAGGGGTAGAATAGAAACCTGTGGCAGGCGCCATCATTACCGTTTCGCCGTTAAGGTCAAAACTTTCCAGTATCCATTGGCAAAATTTATCGGCATCATCAATGGGAAATTTGGCAACTACATAAAAGGCGCCACCCGGATTAGGGCAATATACACCGTCAATTGAATTCAAGCGGGCAACCAAGGTATCCCTGCGTAAAGTGTATTCCTTATTTACGGCCTCAAAATAGCTATCTGGCGTATCAACAGCTGCGGCGCCTGCAATTTGCTCCACCATTCCCGGGCTCAAACGTGCTTGCGCAAACTTCAGTGCAGATTTAATCACTTCCTTATTTTTCGTGATCAGGCAGCCTAATCTTGCTCCGCATGCGCTGTACCTTTTAGAAACCGTATCCAGTATGACCACGTTTTCGTCTAATCCGTCCAAATGCATGGGTGAGATAAATTCGCGGCCGTCATAACAAAATTCTCTGTAAGCTTCGTCAGAAAACAGGAACAAGTCATATTTCAGGCATAGATCTTTCAATGCGATTAGCTCCTCTTTAGAATAAAGGTATCCCGTAGGGTTATTCGGATTGCAAATAATGATTGCCTTGGTTTTTGGAGTAATCAGTTTTTCAAACTCTTCAATTGCCGGAAGGGCGAAACCATTCTCAATATATGAAAGGATAGGTTTTACCACCACATTGCTCATGCAGGCGAAACCATTATAATTTGCGTAGAAAGGCTCAGGAATAATAATTTCATCGCCTTCGTTTACGCAAGTCTGCATAGCAATGGTTATCGCTTCAGAGCCACCAACAGTCACCAGGATGTCCTGAGGCGTGATGTTGTATCCTAATTTATTATAATATTCGGCAAGTTTTGTCCTGTAAGCGATTGTACCTTCAGAATCAGTGTAGGCCCAAACATCAAAATCAATGTTTTTAATGGCGTTTAACATCCCTTCAGGAGTGGCAATATCCGGTTGCCCGATGTTTAAGTGGAAAACCTTTTTGCCATCCTTTTTTGCCTGAGTAGCATATGGGGTTAGCTTTCTTATAGGTGAAGCGGGCATTTGAACCCCTTTTTCTGATATATATGGCATGGCGCAAAAATAAAAAACCCCGCTGAATAACGAGGTTTTTAAAAATAAATTTTTTTGTGACTAAAATTATTTGCTGCTTGATGCAACAGTCTCACCTTTGATATACAATACTTTTGTAGTTGTCTTAGCGTTTGAAGTGATAGTGATGCTTTTGCTGAAAGGCAATGGTGAACCAGCAGGTGTATAGGTTACTTTAATCAGTCCCGATTGACCTTTAAGTACAGGAGTCTGTGTATAGGTAGGTACAGTACATCCGCAAGTAGTTTCAACCTTGGTCAGGATCAACGGCTCTTCACCAACATTTGTGAATTTGAAATCGATAGAAACAGGTTTGCCCATTGGGATTTTACCGAAGTCATATGTCTCTTTTTCAAACTTAAATTCTGCTGGTTTACTTTGAGCGAATGATATAGCACTTACGCCTAAAACAAAGGTTAATAGTACAATTAGCTTTTTCATATGTGTGTGTTTTAAACAAATTTACTGATTTCATTTACATTTCAAAGCAAGAACCTAATATATATATTACGTAGAGATTCAATCCCTGATTTATAAAATTTGTATCTTCGCCCAATAAACTTTTGTTTCTATGATGCTAAATAACAAACTTACAACGAACCCTATTGATGCCTCAGAATTAAGTTTCGACGATTTTAAAACGCTGGTGATCGAAGATTACAAAATTGCGTTTGAAAGCAGACAAGCGAGTTTACTGGGCCGGAAGGAAGTGTTAACGGGTAAAGCTAAGTTTGGGATTTTTGGAGATGGAAAGGAGCTTCCGCAGATCGCAATGGCCAAGGCTTTTAAGAATGGCGACTGGCGTTCGGGGTATTACCGCGATCAGACATTTGCCTTTGCTACAGGCATATGCACCATGAAAGAGTTTTTTGCGCAGTTATATGCCAATCCTGATGTTGAGGCAGATCCTGCTTCTGCAGGGCGACAAATGAACTGCCACTTCTCTACACGGTCACTCAACGATGATGGGTCATGGAAAGATTTAACGGCAATGAAGAATTCTTCGTCAGATATTGCACCTACGGGCGGACAAATGGCCAGATTGGTGGGTTTAGCATACGCCTCTAAGTTATACAGAAAGAACCCTGAACTGGAATACCTCAAAAACTTCTCTGTAAAAGGAAACGAGGTAGCTTTTGGGACAATTGGCAATGCCTCAACTTCTGAAGGTGTATTTTTTGAAGCCATCAACGCTGCAGGCGTGTTACAGATACCTATGGCCATCTCTATCTGGGATGATGCCTATGGAATTTCTGTTCCTGCTAAATATCAAACCACTAAAGAAGATATCTCTGAAGTATTAAAAGGCTTTCAGCGCGACGAGAACAATGCGGGACTGGAAATCTTTAAAGTAAGGGGATGGGATTACCCGGCACTTTGCGAAACCTATCAGCAGGCCATTCAGGTATGCAGAAACGAGCATGTTCCGGTAATGATCCATGTAACCGAAGTAACCCAGCCACAAGGGCATTCAACATCGGGCTCACACGAAAGATATAAAGATAAAGCCAGGCTTACCTGGGAAAAGGAATACGATTGTATCCGCCAAATGCGGATCTGGATGCTCGAAACGGCTATCATAGATGAAGAGCAATTGCTGGTGTTGGAAGATGCCGCTAAAAACATGGTGCGTGAAGCGCAGAGAGAGGCATGGAATGAATTCCTGGCCGATATCAAGGTGGAAAAAGACCAGGGCATCGAGTTAATTAATAGCCTTGCAGCCGGCAATGAGGAAATAAGTAAAATTACCGCAACTTTAGCCAATACCCCTGATGCCCAGCGTAAAGAGATTATCTCTTCTGCAAGAAGGGCGCTTCGGATTACCCGCGGACAGCATTCTGAAGAACGCAATAAGCTGATGGCCTGGTACGAAAAGGAAAAAAGCCGGAACGAAGAACGTTACAATTCGAAATTATTTACCGACGGAAAAGAAAGTCCGTCGACGATAGAAATTGTTGCTGCTACTTACAACGATAGCAGCAGGATGGTGGATGGTCGTGAAGTACTGAATGCCTGTTTTGATGCAAATTTTGCCCGTGATCCACGTTTGGTAGCTTTTGGCGAAGATCTTGGTGCTATCGGAGACGTAAATCAGGGTTTTGCTGGCTTGCAGGCCAAATATGGCGACCTAAGGATCACCGATACAGGCATAAGGGAAATGACCATTATTGGTCAGGGGATAGGATTGGCTTTGCGCGGGTTAAAGCCTATTGCGGAAATCCAGTATGTGGATTATCTTTTATATGCGCTAAATGTACTGAGTGATGACCTGGCAAGTTTGTCTTACCGTACTAAAGCAGGACAAAAAGCACCACTCATCATCAGGACGCGCGGACATCGTCTTGAAGGCGTATGGCATTCCGGCTCACCAATCTCTATGATCCTTGGATCGTTAAGAGGCTTGCATTTTTGTGTGCCGCGGAATATGACGCAGGCTGCGGGAATGTATAATACCTTGCTCAGGGCCGATGAGCCTGCGTTGGTTATCGAATGTCTGAATGGCTACCGACTGAAAGAAATGTTGCCAGAAAATGTGGGCGATTTCACTGTGCCATTAGGTAAAGCAGAAATAATCAAAAAAGGAACTGATATCACCATCATTTCTTATGGATCTACTTTAAGGATCGTAGAAGAAGCTGCAGAAGAATTGGCATTGATGGGTATCTCGGTAGAAATCATCGACCCGCAAACTCTTTTGCCATTTGATCATGAGCATTTGTGTGCCGCTTCGCTGAAAAAAACAAATAAATTATTGATTGTGGATGAGGATGTACCCGGTGGTGGCGCCGCTTATATCCTGCAACAGGTTTTAGAGGTGCAGCAAGGATATTATCACCTTGATGCGCAACCCCAAACCTTATCTGCCAAACCGCATCGTACGCCTTATGGTACTGATGGTGATTATTTCACAAAACCTTCAGCAGACGATGTGGTAGAAACGGTATACCGCATGATGCACGAACATAACAAAACAAAATATCCTGCTATTTACTAAATAGCAGGATACGTTTAATAATAGCAGGCAGGTAATTCTTACAGCTGACTTGCCCTGTTTCTCAATAGCTGATCGGCCATTACCAGTGCTGCCATTGCTTCTACAATTACAACAGCCCTTGGTACTACACAAGGATCATGTCTGCCTTTGCCCTTGATCTCTGCGGCTTCACCAGCTGCGTTAACAGTTTGCTGATTGTGCATGATCGTTGCCACAGGTTTAAATGCTACTGTGAAGTTGATTTCCATTCCATTTGATATTCCGCCTTGCACACCGCCAGAAAAGTTAGTCAGTGTTTTTGGTTTATCGCCATCCGTAAGGAAAATATCATTGTGTTCAGATCCCTTCATCTCGCTCCCCGAAAATCCCGAACCGTATTCAAAACCATGTACCGCGTTAATGCTCAGCATTGCTTTGCCCAAATCGGCATGGAGTTTATCAAATACGGGTTCCCCTAATCCCGGAGGGCAGTTACGGATCACACAGCTGATTTTTCCACCTACAGTATCGCCGTCTTTTCTCACCTGGTCAATAAATTCAATCATCTCACGTGCCACTGCAGGATCGGCACAACGTACAATGTTTTCCTCGCGCTGGGCAAGCAGTTCATCTACAGGTAACAATTGCAGGTTTGGTGCATTGATGGTACCTACAGCTGATACATGTGCAAAAATTTCAATCCCATAATGTTTTAACAACAGTTTTGCAATGCCACCAGCTGCAACTCGTGCCGCAGTTTCCCGTGCAGAAGAACGGCCTCCGCCACGGTGGTCACGAATGCCATATTTTGCATCATACGTGTAATCTGCGTGCGAAGGACGGTAAACAGTTTTGTTATGCTCATAATCCTTTGAACGGTGATCTTCATTTGGTATCAGTAGGGCGATTGGCGTGCCTGTACTTTTACCTTCAAAAATACCCGATAGCACCTGTACCGTATCACTTTCCTTGCGTTGTGTAGTGATTTTTGATTGTCCCGGACGGCGTTTATCCAGTTCAGACTGAATAAATTCCATATCTATTGGAAGCTGTGCCGGGCATCCGTCAACAATAACGCCAATGGCTTCACCATGTGACTCTCCAAAGGTGGAAATTCTGAATAAATGTCCAAATGTATTACCTGCCATTTTTGTATTTTGAAAAGGTTATATTATATTTCTTCTACTGTAAAACCAGCTTTCTGCAGATCTTTCCAGAAATCCGGATATGATTTTTCTACCACCTGGTAATCTTCAACTTCCACTTCCTTCACCAACAGGCTCAAGGGCGCAAAGGCCATCGCCATGCGGTGATCGTCGTACGTAGCAATAGTGATTTTGTCAGGAAAGTTCAGCTCAGTGCAATCTAAGGTATAAATTTCATTGTCTTCAATCAGCTTTACACCAATTTTTGCCAGTTCGTTCTGCAAGGCAAGAACCCTGTTAGTTTCCTTGATCTTAAGTGTTTCTAAACCGGTAAACGAAAGGTTTAGCCCTTTTGCAGCAGCACATACTATGATAGTTTGCGCAAGGTCAGGGCAGTCTTTCAGGTTCAGCACCTCAGTAATTGCAGTTTCCTGTGCAGAGACTAAACGGATACCATTAAGTGTGCGCGATGTTGTTACCCCCAGTGCTGTCATGATGTTCTGGATCTCACTGTCTCCTTGCAGGCTTTCTTCTTTCAGGTAAGGCAATTGAATATCCGCCTGATGTGCCAGGGCAGTAATGCTGTACCAGTAAGAAGCTGCACTCCAGTCGGGCTCAACAGTTAATGTTGCCATCTGGTGTGTTTGCGGCTTAATATGAATAGTATCGCCTTCCCAATTGTGATGAATACCTGCCGAAGCCAACATGTTTAAAGTCATTTCCAGGTATGGCTTTGAAGTCAACCCGCCTACAATATGAAGGGACAAGCCTTGTGGAAGCGTGGGCGCAATAATCAGCAACGCAGATAAATACTGACTACTTACATTACCCTGAATAAAAACTTCAGATGGTGTATCTGTCATTCCTCCGTTAATCAGCAGGGGCGGATAACCTTCGTTTTTCTCGTAAGAAATATCAGCACCAAGTGATTTCAGCGCATCAACTAAAATTTCAATAGGACGTTCCTGCATTCTGCCAGACCCTGTCAGCCTGAATTTTTCAGGAATTGTAGACAAGAAAGCTGTTAGGAAACGCATTGCAGTACCCGCATGACCTACGTTTACTGTTCTTCTTTCGTCAAGCGCAGCAGTTGTGAGTTCAATAAGGATGTTGTTAAGGATAACCGTATCTGCAGCATCCGACAAGTTTTTTACCATAACCATGCCTTTGCTGAGCGCGGCGATGATCAGTGCCCTGTTGCTTTCGCTTTTAGAGCCGGTTAGATTGATTGTTGCATGGATATCCTTTTGTCCGTTAAAGGAAACAACTGCATTTTTCTTCATTAATATATTGTTTTTCTTCTATTGCGTGTATTCTGGTATGTCTTTAAAGGTTTTGAACAGCATAAGCCGCTGCTTTAAACGGTAATGAGCAGGAACCTTTATCAAGTCCCTGCATGTTTACCAGTTATGATTTTACTGCAGCAGATGCTTCAACAATTTCTTCTTCAGTTTTACCTTCGTTCATGATCTCAGTTTGTTTCCTGATAGATTCACCATGAACAAGTTCCAGAAATTTCTCTGTAAAATTAAGGTCCAGTTTCAATGCTCTTGCAAATGCACTGCCTTTTTTAAGGATCTCATCCCAACGGTTAACCTGCAGGATTGTTACCTTATTGTCTCTTTTGTATTGACCGATTTTCTCAACGATAGCCATACGTTCACCCAATTTCTGGATCATGATATCATCGATTTTATCGATTTGCTGACGTAGTTCATTCAATTTATCCGCAAAAGCTTCGTTGCTCGACTCAGGATCGCGCACACTCAGTTTAGAAACCAGTTCTTCCAGTGCTGAAGGTGTAACTTGTTGTTTTGCATCAGTCCATGCTACAGAAGGATCAATATGAGATTCGATCATTAATCCCTGCATATCCAGATCCAGCGCTTTTTGTGCAATGTAAGGGATCAGTTCACGGTTTCCGCAGATATGTGAAGGATCATTGATGATAGGTAGTGTAGGGCACAATGTTTTCAGTTGAATAGCAAGCTCCCACATTGGTTCGTTACGGAAAGAGCTTTTTTCGTATGATGAGAACCCACGGTGAATAGCACCGATTTTAGTAATACCAGCCTGGTTGATACGCTCTAAAGCACCAATCCAAAGTGAGATATCAGGGTTTACAGGATTTTTGATCAACACAGGGATGTCTGTACCTCTAAGGGCGTCAGCAATTTCCTGAACAGTGAAAGGGTTAGCTGTAGACCTTGCGCCAATCCATAAGATATCTACACCTGCTGCCAATGCTTCTTCAACATGTTTTGCTGTAGCTACTTCAACCGCCGTAGGCAAACCTGTTTCTGCTTTCGCTCTTTTTAACCATTCAAGGCCGATGCTTCCGATACCTTCAAATTCTCCCGGACGGGTACGTGGTTTCCAGATACCTGCTCTTAATACAGATACTTTACCAGTTGCAGCCAGTAAATGAGCTGTAGATACCAATTGTTCTTCAGTTTCAGCACTGCAAGGTCCTGAGATAATAAGTGGTTCGTTTTTGATGTTTAACCAGCTTTCTAGTGGCTGGATAGTTAAATTTAATTTCATGATTATGGGATTATTAGGGATTTTCGATTTGAGTTAATTGTTATGTATAATGTTGGGTTATACTTCGTCGTTTTTGAGGTACTCGCCCATGATGTTAAAGTTTACTGTGAATTTGAGTGCTTTGCGGATGGCGATGTCGTATTTCTCCATATCCGTCCACTCGATGTCTACATAGAAATAATATTCGTTCCGCCTGCCCAGTACCGGCATCGATTGAATCTTGCTCAGGTTAACGTTCTGCTCGGCAAAAATGGTGAGCACCTGTGACAAGGCACCAACATGGTTGCCTACCTGGAAGCAAATAGATGCTTTGTTTACATCTTGTAGTTCGCCTGTTTTTTCCTTTTGCAGAATCAGAAAACGGGTGTAGTTCTTTTTGTTCGATTCGATTCTTTTCTCGATGATATTAAGGCCGTACAATTTTGCCGCGAGCGTATTGGCAACTGCAAGCGTATCAGTCAGTCCTTCGTCCTTAATCTTTTTAGCACAGGCAGCCGTATCAGAACTTTCTACAATTTTAAGGTGCGGGTACTCGTCAAAGAAGTCGATGCACTGACGCAGGGCAATGGGGTGCGAGGTTACAAATTTGGCATCCTCAATTTTCACACCCGGCAAGGCCATCAGGTGAAGTTGGATAGGGAGGTAAATTTCGCCGGTTACTGCAAAATTATGTTCCCTGATCAGTGTGTAGTTGGGTAACAAACTTCCTGCGATGGAGTTTTCAATCGCCATTACCACGTAGTCGGCCTCGTTCGCTTCCAGCACTTCACAGGTTTGCTTAAAGGAATTACATTCAATGGTTTGAATATCATTACCAAAGAATTTGAAGGCAGCTTCTTCATGAAATGATGCTTTGATACCCTGAATTGCTACTCTTACTGGTGTTTCCATTTTAATTTGATGTCTTGCGTTAATTTTTGCACTAAACAAAAAAAAGTCCCGGCGTTAGGCCGGGACTTTTCATATACAATTTATGTTGTTTCTTTTGATTGCATATCAGTCCCGGCTCTTACTAAAATAGTAGAAGTAACCAAACCAATATGTAGTGATGTTTCTCATTTTTTTATGTTGGGGCCAAAAGTGGCGTCCGGTATTTTTATTGTTTTATTTTTCCAAATGTAGCAACAAAATTTAATTTGTCAATACTTAAATAAAAAAAATTATTTTTTGTTACGTTCTGCCCATAGTTTACGCTGCATTGTTTTGGCCGTCTGTGTAGTTCCGTCATGACTCCATCCGGGAGGCATCAGCATATATTTTAGCTTGTTTTTAAATCCAGGTGCACGGTCCATATCGGCCTTCATGGCTCTAAATTCGTGGAAAACGATGTTTACAGGCCCTGTGTCTTCCGGCTGATGGGTAAGTCCATATATAATTTTGTCCTCCGCAACTTCCTCCTGAAAAGTACCAAACAGCCGGTCCCAGATAATGAGTACCATGCCCATATTTTTATCCAGATAGCGGGTGTTACTGGCGTGATGCACACGGTGATGCGAGGGTGTAACCAGTATATATTCGATAATGGGGTGTAATTTTCCGATGGCCTGGGTGTGTACCGCGTTGCCATACAGCTGCGTAACGAGGTAGGCAAAAAGAATTTCCACCGCCGAAAAGCCCATAAAAGCGAGTGGCAGGTAAAAGAATACCCTGTACAGAGGCTCAAAAACCGTCGACCTGAAACCTGTAGTGAGGTTAAAAAGCGGCGACGAATGATGGGTGACGTGCATGGCCCAGAAAAACCTGATGTAATGCCCTGAGCTGTGTAATATCCAGTAGAGAAGGTCCTGCGTTAGCAGCAGCGTTATCCAGTAGAGCCAGATGTTGCTGATTTCGAAGAACCTGAACTGGTAGCAGTAGTGGAGCAGAAAAAAAGTAGCCGTTTTTGTAGAGAGGTTAATGACGAAAGCAAGTATCATCAGGTACACATTTGTCCAGGTATCTTCTCTCGAATATAACTTGCGGTCGTGTGTGTAACTCACGTACATCTCCACCATGGAGATCAGCACGAGCAAACCAAAAAGAACGGCTACGGATATATTTCTAGGCTCTAACAGCATAAGTAGCATTGTAATACTCCAGACTTTCGCGGATATCACTTTCAGTAACCCTGCAATTGTAGGTGCATTTACCTATGCTTTGCAATAGGGAAAAGAGGATGTTACCATGCTCATTCTTTTTGTCGCTTTGCATGAGCTCAGAAAGTTTGGCGTATGATTTTTCCTTGATTTTGTACGCAGGGTAAACACTCGAAATATAGGTGCGGACCTCTGCAAGTTCTTCTGCGCTGAGCGTACTGTTTTTGTGCGAAAGCCAGGCTTCGCAGATCATGCCTATGGCAATTGCCTCGCCATGGGTCAATGGTTTTTTATCTTTGCTTAGCGAATAACTTTCTACTGCGTGACCAATGGTATGACCAAAATTAAGGATCTTACGTCTCCCTTTTTCATGCGGATCTTCCGTAACCACCTCATTTTTTATCTCCACAGAACGGTAAATGGCCGCTGTAGTAATCTTTTGATAGTTTACAGCTTTCAGTTCTTCGTAGTAATCCTTATCGGCAATTAGTCCGTGTTTGATCATTTCAGCAAAACCTGATAACATTTCCCTTTTAGGAACCGTTTTCAGGAACTCAGCTTCGATGAATACTGCTTGCGGAAGACTAAAAGTCCCCACCATATTTTTTACGTTATCAATGTCGATACCTGTTTTTCCACCTACAGAGGCGTCTACCTGAGAGAGCAGGGTAGTAGGAATATTGATGAAATCCACGCCGCGTTTATACGTAGAAGCTACAAAACCACCCATGTCTGTAATTACCCCACCACCAAGATTGATGATCAGGCATTTGCGATCGGCCCCAAAATCCAGTAAAGTTTTCCAGATACCGATACAGAAATCTATGTTTTTGTTTTCTTCGCCCGGATCTGTTTCAATCAGGTCGAAACCACTGAAATCATCCAGCATCTGTCTGAAAACCGGCAGGCAGGCTTCCGCCGTATTGCGGTCGGCAAAAACGAAAACATTGCTGTATTTGCCCTGTTCGATGATGTCCGTTAGCGGGGCCAACTGGGTATCAAAGTATATTTTATGTCCTGAGCTCTCCAGTGTATCCATTAGATTACCTTAATTTGTTTTCCCATAAAATCAACCAGATCCCCTTTACGCACCTTTAAGCGCTTGCGGTAATCCACATTGCCATTGTATTTAACCAAACCATCTTCAACAACGGTTTGTGCTTCGCCACCGCTTTGAACAAGTGATGTTGCTTTCAGCAATTGTATCATTGGGATAAATTCGCCTTCTAATTTAAATTCTATCATCGTAACGCAAATTTACAATTATTTACAAAGGGTTTTGCCTGTCATACTAAGGGAATTTATATTTTTGCAGCAGTTTGACTAAACTTATCTATCCAAATGCAAGTATCCTCAGGGAAAATGGTAGATTTCGATAACACCGAAATTGCCTTCAAGAATAAATCCAAATCAGAACTTAACAGTGCTTATTGGTTATTTAAAGTGATGAGCAGCAATTTTTTGACCCAGATGGGCATGCCGGTAACCAATCTGGCGCTGAACATTGGGTTGCCCGTCCAGGGACTCATTAAATCTACCATTTTTAAACAGTTTTGTGGTGGAGAAACCATTGCAGAGTGTGAACATACCATAGAAATATTGTCAGCGGGCAAAGTAGGGACCATCCTTGATTATTCTGTAGAAGGAGAAGAAGAGGAGCATGTGTTCGATTTTACCTGTGCAGAAATTATCCGTACGATAGAACGCGGTGCAGGAGATAAACGGATCCCGATTACCGTATTTAAGATTACCGGGATTGCACGTTTTGCATTGCTGGAAAAAATTGATGCCAAAGAAACGCTTACCGCTTTAGAAACTGCTGAGTTTGAAAAAGTAAAACGCCGTTGCGAAAGGATCTGCAGGATGGCCTTTGAAAAGAATGTGCCTGTAATGATTGATGCAGAGGAAAGCTGGATCCAGAAAACTATTGACAGCCTGGCCTTAGATATGATGATGTTATTCAACAGGGAAAAACTGATTGTATATAATACTTATCAGTTATACCGTCATGATAAACTGGCGCATCTGAAGGCAGATCACCTGATTGCAAAAGAAGCCGGATTTATCCTGGGTGCCAAAATTGTACGTGGCGCGTATATGGAAAAAGAACGCCGCAGGGCTGCCGAAAAAGGTTATCAATCTCCAATACAGCCTGATAAAAAATCAACCGATAGTGATTACAATGCGGCAATAACTTATGCTGTAGAAAATATTAAGGAACTGGGCGTGGTATGTGGTACGCACAATGAAGCCAGCTGCAGGGCCCTGGCAGAATTGCTTGATAAATTTGGTATTCCACATAACCATCCGCATGTATATTTTTCACAATTGCTGGGAATGAGTGATAACCTGAGTTTCAACTTATCAGACAAAGGGTATAATGTGGCGAAGTACGTGCCATATGGCCCGGTAAAAGCGGTTATGCCTTATTTGTTTAGACGTGCCCAGGAAAATACTTCTATTGCAGGGCAGACCAGCAGAGAGCTGGATCTGATTGAAAGAGAGAAAAAACGAAGGAATTCTTAAGGATGTCTTAAGAAGAAAATGGTTTATTTTTAACGGTATCCTGATCCGTACGTTACTTTGATTAACGTGCTTTCGCAAAGTTATCAAAGTGCTTTTAAAACGTTAGTAACTATACACCATCTATACTCTAACTATGCTCTATGTATACTATATTAGGTGGTTTTGGTATAGGTAGAGTATAGTTAATGCAAAGTTACATGTTACATGTTATCACATTAACTACTTTACAAATACTATTTGATCAGATTTTGTTTAAAACTAAACTACTATTAGGTTATGTCAAACTACGTGGTTATTTGTCTATTACTTGAAATCTCTCGAACTTCCTTCACTGTAATTCCCAAAAGTTAAAATATCAAATCGCAGGCCTACAGTTAGTTAATATAACATATTTTCTTATTAATCTGTTTGATTTTTTAAAATCTGTTTTTTATATTTATATCCACAAAAATTAATACGGTTGTTTTTGTTGAAGGGGTTACGAATTAACGCTGGAATTTTACCACTTAGCTGTGCCAGTTTTGCCTCGCGCAAGCTGTTAGAATTTGAGCATAATTAGTTTCTCAGGCAGCAGAAATTGCTAATTTATTAACTTATTTTAAATATAAACTTATGGCCAACGTAAACAAAAATGGGCTTGCTGCACAAATATCCGGCACAATTGACGGTATAACAATTACCCATCACAAAAATGGCACAATCAGTGCTAAATCAAAAAACAAGCCTAGTAAGATCCCCCGCACAAAATCGCAGAAAAGTGGTACGCAGTGTTTCAAACGTTTTAGTAAATTCAGTAGTTCAGCGATCGGATTTTTAAGAATAGGCTATGCATTGGAGGTTAAAAAAATGGGCTACATTAGCGCTTTTAATGCTTGTATGAAACAGGCTAAATCTGCAATAACTGGAGAATTCCCCAACCAGAAGATAGATTTTCCAAATGTATTGGTAACAAAAGGTGATATGACGCCACCAGAAAACGCAAGTGTTACAATCCATGAAAGGGGATTAGCTTTTAGTTGGGATCCGGAAATCACAAAGGATGATCAGCATTATAGTGATCATGCGATGTTGTTTGTTCATTTTCCTGGAGAAATTAAGTCAGTCTATAAGATTGCGGGGGCACTGAGAGGTGAAGGTAAAGATATCTTATTATTGTCTGATGAATTAAAAGGAAATATTGGTGAGGTATACATTTCTTTTATTAAAGATGAGCAGGATGCAATTTCCAATAGTGTTTATCTTGGACAAGTAAACTGGTAATTATGGGAATTTTAATTAAAGCATCAATATTCGGAGAAATCAAGGGTAAGGTTGGACGCGAGGTAATCTGTGGACACCGATCACAGACCATCATAAAATCTGCGCCAGGCAAAAGGCTGAATTCTGACGAAAAAACTAAACGTGTAAAAGATAAGGCATTGTTTAAATTGGTGAATGTTATCGTTGGAAAGTTGACAAAACGTTTGCCCAAGGGATTGCTCAAGCAGACCTATCAGCTACCGGCAAACGCTAAATATACAGCGCACAATGCAATGACAAAGCAGGTTTGGTCTGACGCACTTACTGGTGAATATCCTGATCATTACATTGACTTGAGTCTCGTAAAGTTTAGCAAACCTTTACGGCCCACCGAAAAGGCGAGAAATGTTAAATTAGCCATCGCTGATGATGAATTGCAGGTAAGCTGGGAATTGAACCCCCTGCCGGATAAAACCACAAGACTAGACGACTTGGTTTACGTTGTTTGTTTTGATATAGATCAAAAGATGGTAGAATTGCTGTCTTATGCAACAGTGCGACGCAGTGATTTGCTATGTAGTGAAAAACTGATTTATCATGTTAGTGGACATCAGTACTGTTTCTGGCTATTTCTTCTTTCTGCAGATGGAAAACGTGTTTCTGAGACTCAATGTCTTGGGACGGTTATTATCCCCTAATAGAAAAACCCCGCTTTAACAGGCGGGGTTTTCAAATCAAATTTAATTAACGTGTATTATGCAGGTTGGCTATTGTGTTGCATTGCTTTTGCTGCATCGATGCCCAGGCCGCTTGCAATTGCCATACCGAGGCTAATATCTGCCCTAAACCAATGGCAAAGTTGCAGATTGATGATCTTTTCCCTTTTAGGGCCGCTGATTCCGCTCATGGCACCAACAATATTGTTGATGAGGTTATTGCGGTCTGCATCGTTCATCGCCTTGCGGTATAAATCGCCCGGTTGGGTATAATGGTCATTGTCACCTTCGCCTTCATTTCTATCGTACCAGTCGGCAGTACTTGATTCCAGTTCCTGTGCAGGTTCTTTATAACTTTCATCTGGAAGTACATCTCCAAAGCTATTAGGGAAATAATTAGGATCGTCATTTCCATTGTCATCAAAACGCATCGCACCGTCACGGTGGTAATTATTGGTCATGAAAGGGCAAGCGTTTACTGCAAGTTGTTCATAATTGACACCCAGGCGGTGACGTGCAGCATCTGGATAAGAAAGAATACGTCCCTGTAACATCCTGTCTGGAGAGAAACCAATACCGTCAACCTGATTGGTAGGGGCAAAGGCTGCCTGTTCAACATGTGCAAAGTAATTTCTTGGAATTTGGTTCAGTTCAATTTCTCCTGCATCTATCAACGGAAATTCGCCATGTGGCCATACTTTAGAAAGGTCAAATGGGTTCCATCTGAATGTTTTTGCCTGTTCTTCTGTCATTACCTGGATCTTGACAGACCATTTTGGGAAGTCGCCATTATCGATAGCATCTACAAGGTCGCGTTGAGAGTGGTCCATGTCCTGTGTGCGCATTGCATCAGCTTCCGACCCAGTAAAGTTTTTAATGCCCTGTTGGGTTTTGAAATGGAATTTTACCCATACACGCTCATTATCTGCATTGATCATGGAGAAAGTGTGACTACCAAAACCATCCATATGGCGATATGAGTAAGGAGTACCACGATCGCTCATGAGGATCATCACCTGGTGAAGGCTTTCAGGGTTGAGCGACCAGAAATCCCACATCATTGTTGGGCTTTTTAGATTAGTCCGTGGATCGCGTTTCTGGGTATGGATAAAATCGCTGAATTTTTTAGGGTCTTTGATAAAGAAAACAGGTGTGTTGTTACCAACAATATCCCAATTGCCATCTTCAGTGTATAATCTGAGGGCAAATCCACGTGGGTCCCTTTCAGAGTCGGCACTTCCTTTTTCGCCACCTACTGTAGAAAAACGGAGGAAAATTTTGCATTGCTTGCCAATTTCGTTGAAGATTTTGGCCTTTGTATATTTTGAAATATCTTGGGTTACTGTAAAGGTACCGTAGGCTCCGGTTCCTTTGGCGTGCACTACCCGTTCAGGAATTCTTTCACGGTTAAAATGGGCCATCTTTTCATGAAGGACAAAGTCTTGCAATAAAAGCGGCCCTCTTTTACCAACGGATTGTGTGTTTTCGTGCTCTACGTAAGGTCTTCCTGATGCCGTTGTTAGTTTGCGGCCAGGTGTGTTTGTATCTTCCATTTTTCTTGTATGAATGTGCTTTGATCTAAACTAAGCCTGCGGATATTGATGTGCTAATTATCCGCAGGTTTAGTTCGATAAAAGTATACACTCTCCAGCCCGTATCCCAACACCTATTTTCTATGACCCTATAGAGGATGTCTATTGGTGTTGCTACATCTTATAAATTTTTACTATTTCACTTTAAAAGACTTCCTGCCCATAATTACATCCCCAAACAAGAGGAAATCGCAGGCGATGTTAAAGAAGGGGTATTTTAAAGTGGAAGGTTTATTTTTTTCAAAGAACTGGTGACCTATCCAGGCTAGACCAAATGCAAAAATGGGCATCATGATAAAAAAATATACGTTATGGAAGAGCATTGAGGCGATAAAACAAAGGCACAATAAGGCAATGCCCATAAAATGAAGGAATCTGTTTACTGCATTTTGATGTTCAGATAAATAAAATGGGTAAAACTCTTTCAAAGAAGTGAATTTCTTTGGCCGCACATTGTGGTTGTTGATCATGTTAATAATCCTTTGCTTTTTAGGAAGGCGCCCAGGTTTTTAGGGTGTTCTGTCATGAGTAAGGTTTGCATGCCTGCCTGTTTAGCGCCAACAAGGTGCTGCGGACTGTCATCTATAAAAAGCGTCTCAATTGGGTTTAAATTATTTTCTCTAAGTACTTGTTCGAAAATCTCTACATTGGGCTTACGCAGCAGCATTTCGTGCGAGTAATACGTTTTTTCAAAGAGGTGGTCGTTGTTGTCTACCTGGAATTCCTTTTTGAGATAGCCAGTGAAATAATCGAAGTGGATCTGGTTGGTATTACTGAGCAGAAAAGTCCTGTAATGTTTTTTTGCTTCGAGCAGTGTTTCTAATGTTTCTGGTGCGATACCAATGAGCAAACTGTTCCACGCGGCATCAATTTGTTCATCAGTTAATGAAGGATTATTGGCATGAAGCCTGATTCCTTCCCTGAATTGGTTAGGGGTAATGGTTCCAGTCTCTAAATCGTCGAATAAATTATTATGTCCTTTATGGCCGAAAAAATCTTCGATATCTGCAATACCAAGCTCTGTTAGAGCTTTTTGCGCTATTCTGAAGTCTATTGCGAAGATCACATTGCCGTAGTCGAAGATAATATTTTGAATTTTTTCCATAAACTGTTTTTAAAATTGAATACAAATATGTAACATTGCACTCGCAAAATCTAATAGATTTTTCGCGGGCCAATAGCTCAGCTGGTTAGAGTAGAAGACTCATAATCTTTTGGTCGATGGTTCGAGCCCATCTTGGCCCACTGGATAAAAAACCCGTTTCTACATGTTAGGAACGGGTTTTTTTGTGTTTTTGACGCCGATTACCGTCGGCAATCCTGCTTTCGGGAACCCCTTTAAAGCAGGTTTTACATGATTTTTTGTTGAACTTCACGCAAAACCGTTACAAATAGGTACGAAGATTTGCGTGCTAACCAGAGGAATTATGGCAACTGTTAGCGCCAAGGTGTTCGAGCACCACAAAAAGACAGATGGAACCTACAATGTTAAGATTTGTGTCCATCACAAAAATCAAAGGAGGTACATTGATACTTCTCACTTTCTAGTCCAGAAGCAGCTTTCAGCTCAGATGAAGATTAAGGATAACTTTATCAATGACTTAATTTATGAACAACTTAAGGGGTACCGTAAAGTTATAAGCGAGCTGGGTGACCGCCTCGATTTTTTCAATGCAGAATCTTTGAGGGACTTTCTTCGCGACAAGGATAGTGATATAGATTTTATTAAGTTTTGTTCTTCTCATATTGAAAAAAGCGAAAAAGAAGGAAGAGAAGGTACAGCTCATAATCATCAGGTGGTTCGTAACAGCCTGGTAGATTACTTTAACAGACACGCGGTCTCAATTACTGAAATCAATTCAAATGTGCTGATCTCCTATGAAAAATTTCTAAGGGGGGAACGAACGATGTTGAGGGACAATGGGCAGGACGGTACCAACAAAAGGACTAGTAAAGGCCTATCGGATAGCGGTCTTCATAACCACATGAGAGATTTGAGGACTTTGTTCAATGCGGCCCGCAATCTTTACAATAATGAAGATCTGGGTATTTATCGAATCAAGCACTATCCATTTAAAAAATATAAAGTAGGGTCACCGCCCCTAACGAAAAAACGCAACAATACCCTAGAACAAGTTCGTGCGGTCAGAGATTGCGTTACGTTACCAAATAGTAGGTCGGAGCTAGCTAAAGACCTTTACATGCTTTCTTTCTATTTATGCGGAATGAATGCAGTAGATCTTTACCACCTAACAAAAAGTGATATAAGAAATGGAAGAATTGATTATAATCGTTCCAAAACACAGAGACAGCGAAAGGATAATGCTTTTATCAGCATAAAGATAATCGAGGAAGCAAAGCCCTTGTTAGAAAAATATATTGAGAATCTAGCCACAAGGTATGTGGATTCTCAAGGCTTAAATAAAGCGCTAGATAATGGTATGAAAGATCTTCGAAAACTTACAGGTATTCCTGACCTCACGCTTTATTGGGCGAGACACACTTTTGCCACCATTGCCCGCAACTCTTGCAGAATGAGCAAAGATGATGTTGCGCTTTCACTGAATCACGTTGATAGCGAACATTCAACCACTGACATACATATTGAAAAGGATTGGAGCATTGTCGACGAGGTACAAATCAAAGTTGTCCGTTTATTAAGGAGTTTGGATATGAAGGTGACAACTCGGAAGAATAAATCGGCGGCGAAGAATGCTGCGTGACTTGAAACCTGCATGGTGAATTTTGAGCCATGCAGGGTTTTATATTATTTTAAAAATCTTTATTTTAATATCATGAAAAATCTAATTCTATTTTTCCTGACGTGTGTTGTTGGAACAGGCGCATTTTTAGCTGCTTTAACTATGAAAAACCCTCTTCCTGCTTTTATCGTGGGATTTGGAGTTTGGTTCCTGTTTTTTTACAGAATGAGTAGGAGATAAGCAGAAAAACCATTATCAGAGGTTTGTGATAAAGTAGTAAATACGTTTAGTTTCACTATCTTTTTTTCTCCTGGCCAATCCGCTGGCAAACCAAAGATTTCGACTATCCGACGGGCTTCCGTAACGGCTATGCCATTCGGGCCTATACAGTTAGCGTGTAGGTCGATCGCCTTCAAATATAATGGGTATTTAGCAAGGGTATGAAAATAGATCCATTATTTGGCCCAACCGGGGTTTGTAGGTGTCAAACTACTGACTAGCACCGCGCTCACGCGCGTATTGATCGCCTTTCCTTGCCAGAAAAAAACATTTGCATCAGCAGGTATCACTCTTTCACTATTGAGGATCGCCTGGATATAATTCCGGTACACATTGCCGAAGAGAACACCCTCAATTTCATATTCATCTATTGGGAGTTCCGTCAACGCATTAATGGCGATGAAGAATGGTGCGGGGATTTTGCCGTAATTGGCTGCTTTTCGTCGGATCGAATTCATGATGACATGCCCGAAGCCCCCTATATGGAAATGTGTGGGTGACCACGCTTGCGAATGTTTTCTTACGATGATTAGTAAATACAAATTGGGTTCATTGGCCGTTAAGAGCGACCGTTTATTACATATATTACAATTTGGAAGGTTGACGGATTCATTAAAGTGAAATATTTGCAATGCGTAGAATAAATTTACCAATTAAATTAAACCACTTTAAGGATGGTGGTTTACACCCTGTGGTGAAAATCAATGTTATAAATGAAGAACATTGGGCGTAGAACTGAGAGCGTTAATTTAAATATCGGTAAAAGTCAAACTGATTTTTGCCGTTTTTTCTATTTTTTTTTGGAAATCTCTCGAGCTGTGTGTTTAAATTTTTAGCATCCCCCAATGGGTTGTAGAACCTTTTGTGTTTAGTACCTCAACCATAATTTTCCTATATAGATGCTATATCTGCCACCTTCCTTAATGCTATCAGTGTCCACTACTGCGAGCCGGATTATAGATAATATATCGATCACCACTATTAAGTTGTTAAAAGTGTATCAATCACTAACGCCGTATTGATGACACTATTAATTTCTTTCTGTTTATAGTGTGATGAAAATCCTTTGCTGTAGGCCGGAGGTAGAACAACTAATTTTTATTTTGCTTTCCTATCTACCGTCAAGTGAATGAATCCCGCACAAAATTTGCTTATAGGAAAAAAATGTAGGAAGGTTTATATGTTTTTCCAATATGGATAATACCAGACATTTACAAAGGTTCCAGCTAATGAAAACATAATTACAATTACTAATTGGAACGTTAATACCTTCATCAAGAGAGAAATCTTCTTCCCATACCATGGCCGGATTGCAATGAGGTTATAGGGCAATAAAATCAAAACGAGGAAGGCAGTAGGCATAAATAGAACGGTCATATTTACATTGGTAGTTATATAGGAATAATAACTTCCGTGATATACTGATTCATCATGTAATATATCAATCTTGATATAATCTTGCACAACAATAAACAATGGCATAAAAAAATATGCCAGTAATAGATTTATTATGATTCTTAGTCTTGTCATGAAATTATTATTTATGGGCAGTCTTTAGCTATTGTACTCAAAGGTTTTGATCCGTTAAGGACCGCTAGAACATCAGTCCAGATCGGCCTCAGTATTTGTTCTTCATCTGCAAATGCAGAACCGCCATGCGCATTTACGAAATTAGCAATTTCTCCTTGAAATGTACCCCATAGTATATCTGATGATCTGAATGGTATTCCTGTGGTATTCTGAAAGAAACTGGCCTCCAAAGTAGTAAGTCTATCTATGACTCTTGAATAAAGATAAATGGAACCATTCGGATTAGCTATAAATCCAAACTCTCGATTTCCACTAACCGGGTGATCTCCATATTTTGGTTCGTGTATAGTTTTGAAAATGAAACTATTAGATGTTGATGATGAAACTACTACAGATCCGTTATCAGGGCCAGGCAAGTCAATTGTTACTATTGACCCTTTAGGGTTATTTGAATTCCATAGCGCTTCAAAATTAAGATTGATTAATACTTTCCAGTTGGATAAAACTTATAAATAAACAACAGTGTGTTTAGTGCCAAATCATATTTCTTGAACTTAAGCTCCAGAGCACGAAGGGTTTTGGAAGAATGACATTCCTTGATTTGTGTCAGCATCTAGAATAGGGGTAAACAATACACTTTTCCCCTACTGATAGGCCTTAATCCCAAGTCGTATTGCGATATGGGTTTGCCGGTTTCGGGACTTCCACCCAGGATAGCATTCTGAGTTCCTCATTAGTCTGAATATTGAATCAAAAGAAAATTTTCACATAATGGCAATATTGGATAAAACGAAAATATTTTTATGGGCCAAATTTGGTAAGCATTGTGCTTTTTGCAAGACAGAATTAGTTGCTAGCGGTGAGTTAAATATAGGCAAGGAATTAAGATTGGACCCGAAATCAACTCTTTTATGATGGTTGTAAATAATGATCTTCTAAATTATTCGTTAAGTATTTTGTCAATCATCTCGCTGTGATTATTAAGAAAATACCTGGTAATCATATAGTTTTCTGTGTCTTCATATTTCACTTTTTTTATTCCGGATTCGTCTAGTTGATAAATGGTGGCATTGGGATAGGCTAATAGAATTGGAGAGTGAGTAGAAATTATAAATTGTGATTGTTGATTTACCAGTTTGTTAATGACGGCAAGGGCCGCAAGTTGTCTGGCAGGCGAAAGGGCTGCTTCAGGTTCATCAAATATATATAGGCCCCTTCCTTTCAGTTTCAAGGTTAAGGTTGCCATAAAAGACTCACCATGAGACCGATTATGAAGAGATTTATCGCCATAGCCCTTCAAATAATTAACTTCTTCCATATATGTTGCAACATTATAGAAACTTTCTGCACGTAAGAAATAGTAATCACTTGGTCGTTTAAAGCTCCTAACAGTGCTGACATACTTATATAGCTGCGAACCATTGTTGTGTGTTTGAAATTGCACATTCTTTGTGCCACCTTCAATACCAAAGCCTAAACTTACGGCTATCGCTTCGATCAGTGTAGATTTACCTGCTCCATTTTCCCCTACGATAAATGTTACATCAGGATGAAATTCTAGAGCTGACAAATTTGAGATCGCAGGAATATTAAAAGGATATGAGTCAAATGATGAGATTAAATCTCGTTTAAGACGTATTTCTTTTAGATAAGGCTTCGCTTCCATAATAATGGTGTTAAAATAGCAAATGTTTCTGAATTTTGATTACGCTGACTACTGTTGGCAAAATCAATTAAGCTCAAGTAGCCTGAACCTGTAAATGCCATTGACGAGCTGGAAATTAGTGAGCGTTAAAGGTTCTAGTAAATATACCAGATTAATTAATTGAATAAGTATAAACGAGACAAATTTAATCGCGATTCGTTTAATTATGCAATTAAGTAACTGTTGCAGGTGTAACCCCTCCTAAAAATCGGACTGTATAAAAGGCGAAAATTCGTAACTTTAAAATACGAAGATGAAAAAGTCAATAATCAGTGAAAGCCAGATCGTGGCCGCAATTAAGGAACAGGAGTCAGGAA